>Ga0181471_100107_pt1 | contig 21123 bp, 26 predicted proteins | sample InSIn5gowninarea_FD_119083 | JGI IMG/M metagenome (GOLD analysis project Ga0181471, IMG submission 119083) | Clean room microbial communities from NASA Spacecraft Assembly Facility at Jet Propulsion Laboratory, Pasadena, California, USA -... ...
TATGCTAAACAACAAGTACAAAAAAAACGGAGAAAGCAAGATGCAAGCCAACCCCTTCAACCCCCGACCTTTCATACCGTCATGATATTCAATAAAACAAGAAGAATTAGTTTTGTATACCCTTTCCTCCCATACACTATATCAACATCGCCGACTTTTGTCTACCCGCCTCTCCTCCTCTGCTCAGCTGGACCCTGGTAACTTCTAAACTGCGTGCCGGGGGCGTGGTAACTGCGATAGGGCCGTCTGGGTCTGGATTGCGAGTCCGACGAACGCTCTGAGGTGGTACCGTTTTGCGGTTGGGTTTCTCGCGGTTGCTGTTCGTATTGGAGAGGGGGTGGGTGGGGATGTGTTGGGGAATAGGCTTGTTGTGAGCCTTGGGATTGGGATGAGCCGTGAGTTGGTGGAGGTGGAGGTGCGCCTTGGCCGATAAAAGGTAGCGTGGGTGGCGGTGGTCCGTTATGTTGGGGTGGAGGTGGAGCCATGTTTGCAGGGAGAATGGGCTGGCCTCCGTATTGATGGATCTTGAGGGGTTGGTATGAGGTCATGCTTGATGGAGGAGGCGGTGGTGCTTGGAAGGATCCTGGAGGTGGAATGTATCCACCTTGATAGGATGGTGCGTTTCCGTATGGATTCGGGTATTGCGGTTGAGCGGCACTCTGTGGTGGGTGAGAAGAAGAAGGCGGATAATTTGGTGATTGTGGTGGATACGATCGAGGTGGGGCAGGGTCATAGTGTGCAAAGCGATAGTTGATAGCGGGCGGGGGTCCGGGTGGTTTCGGTGGCAGTGGTAGCGAGTTGGGAGGTGGAGCATAGGGACTCTGGTGCGTTGGTGGAGTTGGCCCTGACCTGCTATGCTCACCATAGTGCGAGTGTGCGGCATGACTTTGATACGGAGACGCTGCTGAATGCTGAGTTGGTTGAGACCCGCTCATCCGCCTGTCATGCTCCCAGTGCGGAGCTGCCTGCTCGTGCGACTCTCGTCGAGATGCATATGAGTACGAACCACCAGGTAGCGAATCGTATAGTCCCGTAGATGGTCGTGTTGGATCGTAAGCTGCCACCTCGCCTCGGTCTTGCCCACTTGGAGGCTGAGGGTTTGGTCGATTGGAAAATACAGGAGGCCGAACATAGCTCGAATGGTCCGGCGGTTCTCGACCACGCTCGCGGGCCTTCTTGTCCAAAAGTTCCCTAATCTTCTGCAGAGGATCCCGACGACGTAGCGACTCTTCTGACTCCCGAGTTGGCGGAACACTTGCTCGTGGCCATGGTTGAGCATTCGAAGGCGGTGATGAAGGTGGGTTACTCGGTGGTCGAGCTGGCCCGCTCAACGCATCCATCAGCGCTTGGTCGATAGGTGGCTCTTCCTTGTTCACCATAGCATCCACTCGCAGGGCATCGCTTCGAGAAGTTGTGCGGCGATGGGCCAATGGCTCGTGCCTTGAAGAACTAGTCTTTTCCTGAGCTGTTAGTTGTTGTTCCCGTGTTCTCGACACAGGCACTTCGCGGTCGTCGTTTAGTATATCCATGATCCTGTGCGTCGATAACCTAGGCGTTGACTTTGCTGGCACCTCTGGTTCTTTTGCAGGCGTATTTTCGGATGGTTCAGAGCGACGAATCTCGTGGCTGAAGCCTGCCGATGGCTGTGTGCTTTCGGCAGGGGTACTACGTGCAGCATGAGATGGTATGCCTTGTGGGCCTGCTGATGGAGCAATCTCAGGCATCTTTTCTTTTGTATACTCCTGTTTGATCACGGGCGTCTTGGCTCTTGATGGCGGAGGCGGCTGCTGTTGTGGGTGCGGGTAATGAAGAGGTGGTTTTGGTACAGTGCTACTCCGGGGTTGGTTAGATGAAACGTCTGCAAGCATCATAAGTAGAGCAGCATGCTCGTTTGGAATGACCTCGGCCTTTGGTTCTTCCGGTTGTGGCGACGGTGTTCTCTCAACTTCGTATGCGGCATCAGCAAGACTGTTGATGTTGTAGTGTGCAATAGCTTCTGTGCGATCTGGACCGTCAAACCTCGCAAATCCACCGGCAACATCTTCTACAGAGTCATCGGCTTCTTCATCCTTTTCGACAAAAGCAGCTCTTGCCTGGCTGAACCGTTTACGGATCGACTCATGCTCAAGCTCTCTGTCTGCCTCAACATAAGCTCTGCTGCGTGAAGCAAACTTGGATCCAATGCGGTCATCTTCTGCATGATGGGGCTCATCGCTATACGTAGGCGGGAGAACATTGTCCTCGTCATCAGTCGCGTTGGCATCTTGGCCCTTCATTTCCCGCTCCAGTTGCTTTGCGCGGAAGTAGATTTGCAGCACAAAGTCATCTTGCAATTCCCGGAACCGATTGATGTACTGCTCCCTTTGAATATGCTCTTCAGCAATACGCACTCGTTCCATTTGCTCGAGTCGATACGTGCGCATGGCATTGACTTGATCCAGGCGCGCGTCGCGGCGCTGGTCAAGTTGGGCCATGACAGCCTCGTACTCGGGACATTTTTTATGAAAGTCAGGATCGTCTTCCAAATTCTTAGTAGTACGGGTGGCCAGTTCTTCCAGCAAAAGTTTCTGGACTTTTGCAAGACTGCGATAGCTCATCTTCAGGTTGAGCTGTCGCCGTAAATCAGTCTCCACATTGATGTCCGGATGCGGTTGGCGCCGGCGACCAGGCAAGCGCCTGCTGGACTTTGCAGGGGCATCGCCACTGGTTGGCAGGATGTTGTGCAGGCTTTGACTGCCATCAACATCAGGCATATGCTCTGGCGAATTGGGGGCAGTGCTAGCATCAGTCAACTCAGGAGGCTGGTCGGCGGCTGTGTCTGCAGCCGTTTCTTTTGTCTTGCGCTTTTTGCGCGGTTGCTGCTCAGAAACATCGCTTTGGGCCCGGGTCAGAACACTGTTTGGGCGTGTTTTGCTCGAGTGGGTGGAGCCGTCGGATGCGCGCCTCTTTTTGCCAGCCGTTTTAGGAGCCGACGAAGTCGCGCCAGAGGCAGGTTTCTGCAGCTCTGGGGTTTGCGTGCCATTCATGGGCGTGTTGCTGTTGTTGTCGAGTGAGCCATTAGATCTTTGCGGCGAACCAGAATCGGACGATGTTCGGCTGCGCTTGGCTGGTCGCGCATCCTCATGGTCGCCAGTCGCATCCTCGTTTTGCGCGTTCTCATCCAGAGAATTGCGACGGCTGCCAGAGCTCGCGCTAGATGGGCCCGCGGAGCTTGTGTGGTTAGATGTGCCTTTTGCACCGCGACGCGTTGTCATTTGGAATGGTACTGAAGGAGCAAGGCGAGATGTCTTCGAACCCTGAAGACTACTTCGCTTATTAGACAATGCGCTAGCGGCTATGCCAAGGTTAGCATAACCCTATGGGGAACATGGAGACGCCGTTGGAAATGGCAATTCCGACGTACCTGAGCCTTTCAAAGATGCTGCAGACATGGCTCCGCCCGTCTGCGACTTTCGCCGTGGAGGCATTGCTGTTGGCGAGCACTTGGGGGCTGACACCTTTGATGACCCACTCATTAGCTTGTCATGGCCTTGTTGCTAGAGAAGCAGCATATGCCAACAGCTTGCTTCGGAACATTGAGATCAAGACTTACAGTCGAAATGCTGTGATATATCTTCCGTGACTGGTGTTGTTGCTGCTTTGCACGTGTGACACGGCGATCGTCGGGTCTGTAAGCAAGACGTGTCAGCATAGTCGTGATAGTAGTATCAGGAGGCAAAGATCGAATATATTGCAACTGCTTGTCGTATGTTTCGCATAGAACCATTGGCAGAGACGACTGACTGTGAGGTAGATTTACAAATGCTACGTGGTGAAGGATGGGGTACTTACCGTGTACCAGTCCGGCTCCAGGTACCACCGTGACTTGCTCAACAACGTAATGCGAAACCCGAGTCACTAGACCGGAAATACATGGAACAGCAATAGGACAAAATACCAACTTCTCGTCCACCCTCAAACGCGATTTTCTCGTCGAGAAGAGCAAAGATAGATGGCAAGAGTAACAGACTACCTTGCAAAACGAAATGCTCCGTGTGGCCGAGTTGCAGTCGAAGCGCCCGGACGAACAGAAGATAGGTAAACACCGGGGGCAAAGGAAAAGACGGAAGAAGCAGCAGCAGCTTGTACAGCAGGTTCCAGAAGCCTTGTCGAAGGAGTGGCAGCAACGGTGTTGATTCCCGCGCATGAAGATGAAGCTCTTGTGAGATCCTTGGTCTGGCTTGCTCACGCCAAACTACTTTGAGAATGCTTCCCACGAATGACAGCGCACCTTTCTCTTTTGCGTAGCCGCCCGCAGCCAAGGACTGTGGCCAACTTTGGCAACATACAATCGACTTGTCGTCACCACTATATAGCAATGAATTGTTGTATACTTGAATACTTGAAAGTCGATGTTATGCACTATAAACTCTACTGCCCAGATGCAATTGTCAGTCGACGCCGCAAGTCTCCCGATGCTTGCGCTAACAGCTCATCCCCCAAGAAGGGCAAAGTCCCAAATTAACATGCATTGCAATCTTTCGCCCCTTACCCCAAAAAAAAGATGATCCGAGTAAACAACTTGCTGGACCCTTGAAAATCTTACCTCACCTCATATCCTTCCGTATCTGTGTGTATATATATTTGCTCCCCATAGTCTCTGCCGCAACATTTACATAACAAATCGATTAAAAAAAAAGGCGTGCGTTGCCCAGTGCTTCTGGAAGCTTTCCCTAGTTGCTTCATACAGGTTTCACGTCGCACGTCATTAGCCGCGCGGGCAGCCCCGGCTAACTTAGGGCGGGACGATCCTCCCGAATCATCACCACCGTCAATATGCACGCCATTTATTCGCCTTTTCTGCACCACAACGGGATCAATGGCACTATACAATTACCCAGGAGTTTTCTTCTCTCTCCCACTGCGCCTGAAACTCAGTTCTCAGAACAGGGTATTTGAGAATGGCGGCGAAGACGGAGAAGGTGGGTTGGTGATATGTAATAGGAAGGTTTATTGACAAGAAGGATGGGATGGGGGGCTTTTTATGGGAGGTTTTTGTGGGGATGGCGAACTATCCCTCAGCCCCCTTTCTCTCGCCTGTCAGCTACTCTTGCATAGTAGGGTCTCGTGATGAAGGTGTTCATCGAGTAAGTAGAATGCCCGCTTCTTTATTCGGCAAAGAGAGTCAGGTATTCCTTTTCTTTGTTTCCACTTTTTTGCTTTGCTTTGCTTTGCTTTGTTGCCATCTACCCGTCTACTGGAGAAAACCACATGCATCTCTTCGTTTTTTTTTAGAACATCATCTCGTAGGAGTTGTCTTTCCTTCACACGCACACATACATATGTAAACATGCCCTTCTTGCGAGTGGCAAAAGAGGGATACACACGCATACGTCCTAGCATGAAAGCAGGTTGTCTAGGAAGAAGCGGCGTTTCAAGACTGACAATCTTTGTTCTACAAAACTCGACTGTGGGGACACCAACCCAGCCCAATCCTCTTTGTCAACAGCATAGCGGCACAAACTTTGTTTCTTTTCCCGTTGCTGTTATTCTTGTCTTTCAGCGCGGGTGTGGAGGCCGGGAAGGCGCAACATGAGATAGGAAAAAAAGCAACAACGCCTGCCTGCCAAAGAAGAAAAAAGCATTGCTCGGCTGGAGCGTATCAAAACAGCCCTATCACCATATCATTGCATCGCCATTTATGACAAGAATACCCATATCCACCGTATCCGCCGTATAGATTCCCTTCTTGTTTTTTTTAAACCTTTAGATCACAAACAAAGTTAAGATCTATTGCGAATACGAGGACCCTGTTTTTGTAGTTTTTTACTCTTTTCTCTCCTGTCAAGATGCCACAGGGACGATCCACCCTGCCACGTTCCCTTACGTGCGACAGCCGCAACCCATGTTCGCATCCGCATTCGGAACATTCCCAGTTCCCACACACACACGCATACACTATTGTTTAGATTGAAACGTGCTAGCAAACAAAGGTAGTCCACGTGGAGTTTGACCATGCACCCAAATACGGAGATCGACTGTTTACTCTGGGTAGGATCGTCTATTGTTCACAAAAAAGGATGGGCGCGAAACGGATATGATACTGACTCGTGGCATTGCAGCAAAGTCTAGATCTTCCATTGGACCAAGACCCAAGGACACGGTACGCTTGCTGAATCGGAAAAGTACGGTGTGAGAGGGTCTCATGTAGCAAGAAGCGATCATTGTAGGCACTAAAAGAGTTGTTTGCGGATGGTAGTAGATCTTTGTACTGAATAAGTATTATGTATCTTGTATTGGTAAGTGTTCAAGATTTCAGTTCTTGAAACACTAGGCATAAGAGCCTCTATAGCTTTTGTCTTGGTTCGTCTTTCCAGTGTGCCCGCCATGACTAATAAAAATAAGGTACTATGATAAAAAAAGAATTCTTTACTTGGGATCTGCTCGACAGTCCATATGCTGGAGCCCTAATAAGGGATAAACTGAGGAAAACGCTGAAAGCTCGATCAAGCCCTCGGGCGAGAGCTCGCAAAACAGGGAAAGCATTTGAAGAAATGAATACAGAGAATTGGGGGGGAATCGTATCATACAAGCATAGAAAACGTGAAATGTTTGACCAAGTGCTGCATCATTTCAACAACCGTAGTATCGATTCGTGACTAGATGCAGACCCTTATCGGTCGGGAGAATATTGTAGGTTGACTCTCCGAGAGCCATTGATGCTAGTTCGAGGAGAGGTGTTCAACACAAAATCAGGAATCGGAGGTGTAATCGCCCGGCTTGGAGGTGAAGGGCTCCTTGACTTGGACCCTATACTTCCTGGACGATCGCGGGTAAAGCTCCTGGCATGGTGAAGACTGTTGATTGTGTTCGTCTGGCTTAGTTGGCTACTTGATCTCATCCGGTTGAATGATCGCGGAGGGCATGCAATTGCCTGGTTCGAATAAGGGCTAGCCATGATGCTAGTGCCTGGCGTGGCGGCTGGGGGTGGTAGCCCTGATGGACTTTCCGACCTAAACAGCGGGTGGATATGAGCTTCACTGACGGCAGGGCTAGGTGGTCGAGAGACGTCTGGCATCATCCTGGGAGGCGGGCACAATTCTTCGTCATCTTCCTCCGGAAGCTCGGAAAGAAAAGAACCGTCCAGGGCCCGACCGAATGAGTTTGGTCGGCTTCCAGGAATTGGCTCTAACGTCGTGCCCTTGTATGGCATCGTTTGTTGCAGGACAACGTCGCGTGTTGGAATGATTACGCCACTAGTATCCCAGCTATCGAATCCGTCCGAGTGTGAGATAGTATCCGAGGATTGCCGATTTGAGTAAATACTAGGGGCTGCATCTCGGCTAAATGATCGCTGGCTGATCAGAGTAGTGCGGGATGTAACGGGTCGCACTACATGACGAAGCGATTCTCGGAATGATTTAAGTGACTTTGACGATTGAATAGACAGGGTAGGCGAGGGGAGTGATCCCATAGCCTCCGGACGGTGGTGAGCAGCCAGTGGCGATGACGGCTCGACGGCTTTGCCCAAGAACAAGTCGCTGGGGCGGTGTGCTCGCAGCTCACTTATGACGGAGTCTCGGGGGCCGGACGTAACGACAGTTTGAACTTTTGGGGCCTTACGATTCCACAGAGGGGAAGTGTACAGAACGACTTGGCTGGCGCATGAGATGATCCATAGCGCTATTTGTGCAGAGACATGGCTGCTCCAGTTTGAGACAGGTGCAACTGGAGGGGCAGTAGTGATCTCTTCCCATTTCGATTTGATCACGATGATCAATACGAGTGATAGGACCAATGCCACACTTGATAGTAGAATGCTGATAGCTATGAGAGCCTTTCTTGCTTTTCCTGATTGCTCCAATGCGCCGCGTACGTTCCTGACATTATGGAGAGTATAGAAACCAATGCAGCCAAGGGAAACGAGGTCGAGCGTGCCTGCCGTGGCAGCGATGCTGGCCAAAGAAGAGTAAGTAGATGACAAGGACGCCGCCTCCAATATAGACAGGACTGCGTCCACTGTTGTACTTGACCAGGCAACAACACCGACAAGCGCAAGGTAGAATTTTCGAGACTGTAGCATGGCTGATAGAAGAAGTAGGCCTTGGTCCGGAAGGACTTGCAAGTACTGTCGAGGTACGGGCAAGCGGCCTCGGAAGGCTTCGGAGGAATGGTCGACAAAGGGGTTGCAGGATCTTGTAGCAGGGTAGATATCAAGACGGCAGCAAGTAGGATGATAATATAGCACCAGCTTGCCCAGAAAAAGAAATGGTTGTCGATTGGCGGTCGTCCTCTTGAGGGAAGCGAGGAGGATGCGGCAATGTAAGTGGAACTGTCAGGATGAGATACAAAAAGCCCCCAGTCTTGTTGCTGTGGGGAGGCGCGAAACCGAGCAGGCGCGGAGGTAAACGCGTTCGAGGAAATGATGCGGCTGTATAGGTGCAGGTACTATAGCTGGGTGAACCGTTTATGGGCCGTAGCTGACACGGGTCTAGGCCGGATATGGCGAGTGTCCGTAGAGATGGGTGGTCGGGTGGTGAGACTAGAGACAGTGACGAAGGAGAAGAACGAGGGTATGGTTGGAGACTGGCTGAGAGCCACAGGGGCGAATGCAAGACAAGCTGACGGCGTAAAGAAGGTAGGGAGGGGTGTGGGGAGGGACAAGAAGTAATAATAAATTCAGAGCCGGTGCAGAAGGCGGATGTGGGTGGCCCATTGTTTCGTGGGCAGGCCTGTAACACGCGTAGGACGGACGGGGAAACCCTTACTAGCATGTTTAGGCGAAGACAGGCATATATCGAGCGAGCATTACACAGCACCACGACGCCAGGACGCATGATTACCGGAGCCTGAAGCACATCCGCATCCGCGCAACTTTAACATTATCGACTGCAGCCAGTTGTCCCTGGGCGGTGAAGGGCACACGATGATCAACTGAATCAGGCTGACAACCCTCGGGCTACACCTGAGGCGAAAAGGAAAACGGTTTGTCTTTTCGAAACACGAGGGGCAGCGACCAATGGGAAACTGAGAGGGACAGGCAGCTGAAGAGCTGTAGGGCGGTGGAAACGGTGCCAGGGCCTAGCTGTCATAGTCTGTAGTGTGGAGCTGCGGTAAGTTTAGCCCTTCATTTCCTCACGCGTTGTTTTGGCCTTGTTTTCGGCAAAAGCACAACAAACAACCCTGAAGGGCAGGGCAGGGCAGGGCGGATGAGCCTTGTTCAATGACGGGCTGCCGCACCCAGCCTGCAAGTACATGAACTGTGTACTTAGCAAGCAGGGCGCGATGCGCAAGATGGAGGACAGGTATGTAGGACGGTCGATAGCGTGCCTTGCACAGTGCAGCGTGCAGTGCAGCCATGACAGCACATGCAATTGGCGAAAGTCGCACTACGAGCGTGGCGAGTCCGTGAAACAACATTCTCGCCTCATGACGGTCTAAGGCGACTCATGGGCAATTGAAACAAAAAAAGACGATGCGGCGGACGTGCAGTCGCTGGAAGGGCGATTTGATGTGTGGTGACAACAGTCCGGCCAGTTTCCTTGGAGTGGTGTTGACGCGTGCCATGGTGGATGCGCGCCGGGGGACAGCGGACGCTGGACGGATGCCAGCAGCGCTAGGCCGGGGTGGAGATGAGGACGCGGGCCATTCTGTCTGCTGTTGCGTCACTGCCGGGCGGGCAGGCCGTTCTGGCCGTTGGAGGGGTGGAAAGTAAGTACATGTGTATTACAAACACATGTAACTACATGTAATGTAGTAAGTTGGTGGATACGTACATGCGCGTGGGTGCTGGGTGCTGGGTGCTAGTACGAGTCGTAGGTTTGTACTATGCGAATCCAAGTGACTCGCTATCATGTGAGTCACCTACCTATTCGCCTTGTCTCGCCGATCGCATGTGTTCTTAGTAGGCTATACTTACTACGCTGTACGCGCCTCAGGAACGCCCCCTTAGCGCTGCGCCACTTATCACCGCGGCGAACTGTGGCGGTGCAGCTATGTGTCTGTGTCTCTGTCAAAGAGGGTCCCCACTCAGCTGGTTGACGACAAGAGATTCTGCCTAACCAGCGCAGCACACTTCTATTACCTTCGCAAGCAGACTATCGACCAAGCGCAAACACTTGTAGCTTGGATACATAGCCGACGTGCAACCTGCTTCCCTCCTGCCAGCCTCTCTACCTTTGCCGTCGCGCTCTGCCTGCCACCACGACTGCTTTCTACTGCGCCATCGCGCCAAGACCAGCTTCATCATCCCCACCTCACCTACAAGAGCACCCCGCCCATCTCCAGCGCCATCTTCAACCACCCACGCACCAACCGCCAAGATGAAGATCACATTCAAGGTACGCGTCTGCTCGAGCCAGCGGTGCCCGAGAGCCCTAGTTGACGCCCGTGCAGGACCTGAAGCAGAACAAGTTCGTCATTGAGGCCGAGCCTTCAGAAACGGTACGCAGCGCCCGCCACGCCTTGCACATGGCCCTGGCCCTGGCACAGCTGACATATACACCAGATTGGCGCACTCAAGTCCAAGATCCAAGCAGAAAAGGGTTGGGAAGTCCCTCAGCAAAAGCTCATCTACTCCGGTAAGCTTGCACAGCCTTTTACCATGCCTGTGGCCACCGCGATCGCTGATACAAACAAACAGGCAAGATCCTCCAGGATGCCAACACGGTCGAGTCGTACAACATTGAGGAGAAGGGCTTCATTGTCTGCATGGTCTCCAAGCCAAAGGCCGCTCCTGCTGCATCCTCAAGTAGAGCTGCGCCTTCGACACCTGCTCCCGCACCAGCCCAAACACCATCAGCTCCCCAAGCTCCTACTCAATCATCAACCACGCACAACGCCCCCGCTACACCTTCGCCCGCGCCTGCACAGGCATCGGGCGAGCGCTTCAATGACCCGTCGGCCCTGACCATGGGTGGCGAGCGTGAGGCCGCTATTGCCAACATGGAGAGCATGGGTTTCGCGAGGGCTGACATTGACCGGGCCATGCGCGCCGCCTTCTTCAACCCCGACCGCGCGGTTGAGTACCTGCTGACTGTAAGACGAGTGGCGCTCTACCTTGGTTAAGTTTATTCTAACCTTCGTCTAGGGCATTCCCGAGAGCGCACTACAGGAACAGGCGCAACAAACACAAGCCCGTGCACCCAATTCGCCCACGCCTGCTGGCGGAAATGCGGGTGCGACTGCGCAAGCTAACCCTTCGTCTGGAGGCGACGAACCCATGAATCTGTTCGAGGCCGCCGCCGCTGCCCAAAACCGGGGTGGTGCTGGCGGTGCTCGCTCTGGTGGTACTGGAGGTGCTGGCGCTGGCGCTCTCAACGCCAACTCTCTCGACTTCTTGCGCAACAACCCCCAGTTCCAGCAGCTACGACAGGTGGTGCAACAGCAGCCCCAAATGCTTGAGCCCATTCTGCAGCAAGTCGGCGCAGGCAACCCCCAGTTGGCTCAGATGATCGCATCCAACCCGGAGCAGTTCCTGCAATTGCTCGCAGAGGACGCAGATGAGGATGCGCCACTGCCACCGGGCGCCCAAGCCATCTCCGTCACGGAAGAGGAGCGCGAGGCTATTGAGCGCCTGTGTCGCCTTGGGTTTGAGCGTGATCTGGTTATCCAGGCATACTTTGCGTGCGACAAGAACGAGGAGCTGGCCGCCAACTTTCTCTTCGACCAGCCTGATGACGCTGACGACCAGTAGTCGCTTTTGGCTCTCTGTGCCATGACTGTGCGACATCACCATACTCAACACGTCCGTTTCTCCGTCTGATATCACAGTTACAGTGGCACACCAAAACTCTCCTTAAAATGGACGAACATCCATGTCGAGTCGATTGGCGTCGGGCGGTCCAATGCACTGCTTTGGTCGCGGGTTGCGGCTTTCGATAGTTCCATTGCTTTTCTATGATATATAATACCTTCCGAATGGGGGAAAGAGCTGGGGCCTGCTGGATTTGTGACATGTAGTAGATGGACCAGCAGACGCTTGCTAAGCAGAAGAAATAGCTTATCAATAGAAAAAAATCATTCCATTGTCCATTTTTACAATCCCAGTGAGGTGGCCGTATTTTAAATGTTTCTACTTGGAACAAGCGAATTATGGCTATAGTAGAAACTTTTTTCTTCGTATTGGAAGTCACTAAGTAAAATACTCTGTTGGTATCTAGTGAAACCCCACCCAACACACAACATGAATGAATGCATTGAGAAAGAAAGAAAAGAAACAGCGAGTCTAAAGCTCAACAGGAGCAAGCTTCCTCTTGCGACTCCTCTTCTTCTTCTTCTTCTCTCCTTCCACAATATTACCCTCACTCTCTTCTTTTTTCTTCTTCTTCTCCTTGACCGGACCATCACCACTCGGCGCTGCAGTCTCCTCACCAACAAGCGCCTCAAACCCGCCCTTTGGCCCCTCAGCATCACCAAACGTATCCTTGCGCCACTGCCTAATCCTCGCCTTCTTGCTCAAAAACTTCTTGTCCTTCTTCTTCTTGACCGGGTCACGGAAGGTGGCTAGTTTCTTAAGGCCCGCAAATTCGTTGAGAGCCTTGTCGTCGGCGAGAAGGATGTCGCGCGCGGTAAGGCCAAAGGAGGTGGGTGATGTTTCGCGGTAGCGGAAGCGGGAGGCTGCTTTGGAGGGTTTGGCGGCGAGGGCGGCTTCGTATTCGAGGCTTTGGTTGACGAGGTTCTCAATTAGGCGGCGGTCGCGACGCGCTGTGGATTTTGCTTCTGCGCGCTCTTGCTTGAGTTTCTTGGAGGATTTCTTGGTGGAAGTGCCGGTTGTTGGGTCCTCTACGTCGTCATCGTCATCGTCATCGTCTTCTTCGTCGGCGCCAGCGTCGGGCATTTCATCGTCGGAGGATAGATTTGGTCGTCGTTCTTCCTCCTCATCGTCTTTGAAGTCGGGGACCAGGTCCTTGATATCAATGTCGTCGTCAAACTTGGGCTTCTTTGGCTTTTTGCTCTTCTTGCCATCCTCTTCTTCTCCGTAGTAGGCATCTCCAAAGCGCTTCTGCATCTCGGCATCCCACTGCTCATCTGACCAGTCTGCCTCTAGCACATCTTTCCACTCATCGATGTTGAAATCCCTGCCGCTCAGTCCTCCAATCTTGCGAATCTGCTTGACCTTGTCCTCCATCTCTTCAACCTTGAGCTTGCGCAGTCGTGCAAGCTCCTGCTCTTTCTCTCTCTTCTCAGCTTCGCGCTTAGCCCGCGCAGCCTCGCGAGCCTTTCTTCGGCCGCTCTTTTCGTCTCGACGCACTGTGATACTTGCGACGGCATCACGAGCATATGTCATAATCTTCTCGTTCGCGCCCGTCGTGTCCTCAAAGTATAGGTTGTACGAGTTCTCCCATTCGTCGGCAGCGACGTCCTCATCTTCGTCATCTGACTCAAGCGGTTGGAAACGAGCAGACTTGGTGGGCACCCAGGCGCGGGAAGCCATGAAATTAGACAGGAAAGTTTCTGGGTCTTGGTCGGCCTTCTCAACGTCTTCTGCAGTGATCTTGGGCCGGTCATCTTTGGGCTTCTCAGGCTTCTCCTTGGCAACAATAAAGTCATCGTCATCTTCATCTTCATCACCCGCAGCAGCATCCAGAGCCTTGACAAGGTCTTGGCGGGCCTCTTCCTGCTCTTGCGCATATGTCTTTGGTGGCGCATCCTCTTCTTCATCAACAGTGAGTTTGCCTTCGAGGAGGTTCTTGGTATGGTAGTCTCTGAGTGTCATGGGCTTTTCTTTTTTCTTATCTTCTGCGCCATCGTCACCCTCTTCAGGATCGCGGTAGAACTTGACTTCCTTATTGTAGATGCGAGGGTCCTTTGCGCGCAGAGCCTGGAGAGTGGCATTGACTTGTTCGTCGAGATCTTCGTCGAGGAGATCAGCTGCATCGTCTTCTTCTACGCCCTCTTCGGAGTCTTCGGACTCGTCATCGTCGCCGTTGGCGAAAGCCTTGTCTTTGCCGTACTTTTCTTCGACTGTATCCAGTTAGTGGTAGAATTACAACGGGTAAGGTATCGGCATACGCCTAAACTGCTCAGCGCGCTTCTTGTTGTGTTCGAATCGGCGCGCATAATCCTCGTTGATCTTCAGCGATGCCTGGCCGTCGTCGCTGTCGGAGCCCTCGTCGTCGGTGTTGTCGAGCAGCTTCGCCTTTTTAGCTGGCGGCTCAATGGCGTTATTGAGTTCGCGCTTGGCACGACCGGTGGTGGTCTTGTCCTTTGTGGCCGCCATGTGGTGTGGCTCGAGGTTGATGTCGGTGTTGGTGGAGTGGCTTGCTTGGTCACAAAATTTTGGTGGAGCAGGTGCTAGCGCGTGAACCCTGACGTTGGCCGCGGCAGTGACGACCCACGGCCGCATCCCAAGGGAAACCCAGGGTCGGGCCCATGCATGATCAGGACGGGACGACAAGCAGCACCACGCGACACTGTTCCCCCCTCATAACTTTTGGCCATGTATTATAGCCTCCATGTTTACTTTTGCCCCGGCCTTTTGTAGATACCTGTCTCTGTAATCTTCTTTTTTATAAGCGGAAGTGCCCGCACCCATGGCTGAGGAGGAGCCACCGCAGCTCAGTGTAGAGCCGGTATCAAGGCCACTGGACTTGATGTATGTTACGAGAGGCCACACGGCCCCCTATTATACTTACAGCATACAGACCAGTAGTAATTAAAGAGGCCGCCCTCGACTCACCCACCTTCCGCGCAACCGCTGTGCACTACGGCGACCAGATCGAACTTATAGAAAGATGGCTCGACTCCTTTGTCCGCGCCACCTCTAGGCTGGCAACCGAATGCAGTAACATGCAGGCCCTTGTAGACACATATGTTCAAACTTCACACCCGCCGCTGCAGCTTTCTGAAGCCGTCGTCGACCACGACTACACGGTCCTGGCCCTCAAGCGCTTTGGCGAGGGGGCGCGCGAATATTGGAACAGCGCGCTGCGATGCATGAAGCGCGCCGAGACGACCATGTGCGAGCCATTGCGAGCCTTTCTCTCCAATGACTTGCGCGTGTTGAAGGAAGCCCGCAAGAACCTAGACTCCACCCAGCGCATCTTTGATTTAGCCATCGCACGGTATGCAGGGCAGATCAAGTCAAAGGAGGCTTCGTCACTGAGAGAGGATGCTTTTCAGCTGCACGAGGCTCGAAGAGCATACCTCCAAGCCAGCATGAACTTCTGTGTCTTGGCGCCTCAGGTGCGCTTGACCCTAGACAAGTTACTCGTCAAGATCGTGCATGAGCAGTGGCGTGAGATGAAGTCTGGGACTGAATCGTCTGCAAAGGGCTTCACCAATTGGACATCGGATGTTGAGCGCGTGCGCGGCTGGAGCAAGGAAATGGAAAACGGCGAGCGTGTATTCAAAAGAGAACTGTATCTTGCGCGACAGCAGATCGAGGCCGCTGCTGAAGTAAACTCACGACCGTCGCGAGATTTGGATTCGTACGCTGCTTCGACTGTTCCCTACCTCGGCACAGCAACTTCGACTGCCAATTTGCAATCGCCAGCCAAACCAGACCCCGGGGGTGAAAAGGCAGAGAAGCAGGGCTGGCTGTTCCAACGCACAATCACAGGTAAACCTGCTAGGACTTATTGGGTCAGGCGGTGGTTCTTTGTCAAGAATGGCATCTTTGGTTGGTTAACACAAGGAACACGATCCGGTGCTGTCGAGGAATCTGAGAAAATTGGTGTGTTGCTCTGCGGTATTAGACCGGCATTTGCAGAAGAGCGACGCTTCTGCTTTGAAGTAAAGACAAAGGACACTACCATCCTCCTCCAAGCTGAGACACAAAACGATATAACCGAATGGATTTCTGCCTTTGAGGTTGCCAAGCGCAAGGCGCTAGAAGATACCTCCAAAGACCTGTCTGGTGCTGGCTCCATCGATGCCGCATTCTCCATCAGCCCGCCTGTAGCCCCCGAATTTGCTGCAAAGACTTCCGAAGGCAATGTGGGTCTGCCGGGTGACGACACCGCTAACACGGATCGTCCTGACACTCTTGGTCCTCCAGGTGCTGATGGCCTCGCGGTACGTGGAAGTTTTGATGTGCCCAGGCGTGCTACTGGGCTCGAAGGTGATGGCGCTCGCCGCGACCACACTGCTCGGATTATGGAGAAGCTTGATCTTACTCGAAAATCAACAGTCGGCCCCCAGCTTAGCGGAAATAATCCTTCTTCTGCAAGTGGCGGTATTGCCAGCCTCATATCTGCCAGTCTTGCTTCAGCTAGTCATAACCTTGTACAAGTTGGACAAATTACAGCACCTGCCGTCGGACTTCCCGATACTCGGCTCGTCATAGGCCAGACGCTCCCTCACACGACACTTGCTCCCTCTACGCTTGCCGGTCCACCAGCACCAACAAACCTTAGCAAAGCTGCAGTTGCTGTGAGCGGCGAGCGCGGTCTTGGTACTGGTCGTTCGGGCAACATGCCTGGTGGACTAATGGCCAACTTATGGGGCTCAGTCAATTGGGGGTATGTTAATATTCTAGGCGAAGAGAAATCCAGCACCCGTGTCGAACCTCCAAGTTCACCAGATCCTTCTTCTGACTTCATGTCTGATGACAAGAAAGCCGGAGTGGGAGGCGCATCAGTAGCTCCGGCCAGTGTAGTGCATCGCAAATCAGCTAGTATGGGTAGTCTTATGCCCGCTGCTCCCAGCCGGGACGTAGTGGATGAGGATGAATTCCCAAGCTCTTATCCTCTCGCTCTACGTATGCAAGATGCGCAGTTTCGCATACTGTTCCCTACAGTACCACGGTCAGAGAAAGTAGTTTTGGTATTCCGTGCGGTATGGAACCCAACAGACCTGCAAGAGTTTCCGGGTCGTGTTTACCTCACAACCAAGAATATCTACTTCTACAGCAACCACCTCGGTCTTGTTCTCGTAACAGGTATCAGCATGTCCTCAGTTGACGAAGTTACTGCTGCACCTGGCAAAGACTGTGATTTCTTATTCCTCCATTTCAAACCTGGCGCAAGACAAGACGGCGCTACCAGGCTCACTGTCAAGACCTTCCTCGAGCCTTTGAGATTGCTTTTGCGACGCCTAAATTTCCTCGTTCGCAATGCAGCTTCAGGGGAGCATAGCCTTGAGGAAACAATCAAGAAGCTGCTCAAGATGGAAACTGATGAGGCCCAGTACTCAGCGGCTGAAGAAGGTTGGGAAGATGTTGCTCCGGACACGCCTGTTGATCCAGGATATGGAGGAAAGAACATGAAAACGAGTCTGCGCATAGACGGCAATTTGTTTGGACCATCTGGTGCAAATATCAACAGAAATGCCACCAAGTTCAAGTTGCCCAGTCAGCCCGTAATATTTTCTCCGGCTGGCATGACGCAGGTGGCAGTGGAGAAGGAATACGAAATCAGTGCAAAGGGGTTGTTCCATATCCTTTTTGGTGACAAGAGCGCTGTTTTCCAACTGTTGTACCGCGAACGAAGAGCGTCGCGCGTTGTGCAGGGTCCATGGATCGTAGGTGACAAGAGCCTCCAGCGAAGAGACTTTGAGTATGAGATTGCACAACCAGGCAAGAATGGAGCCATTGTCATAAACGACTACCAAATAATCGAAGTGCTCAACGATCACCTCTGTTACGTGGTATCTGACCGGAAGACCCCCTGGTATCTGCCTGGTCACGAGCGCTTTGTATTGGTCAGTAAGATTGTCGTCACGCACGTCTCGAAAGCACGATGCAAACTCGCTATCCATACAAAAGTGGACTGGAAACGCAACCCACGGTTCGCAAAAAAACTCATTGAGCGCCAAGCTTTACAGGACCTGGAGCTTGAGGCACAAGATCTTGTGGATGTGGTCAACGATCAGGTCGCAAGGCTTGGTCACAATAGGAATACCAACAAGGTTGTCAATATATTTGGCCAGATTGGTGTGCAAACACAAGCTGTACAGCTGGACGCACAAGACATTCCGCCACCTAACCGACCTCGAAAGTTCAAGCTACAGCCACAAACGACGGGGTCATTTGTTGCGCAGCTCATTGGCAACATTGTTATCAGTGTCATCTCAACTGTCATGAGCTGGATACTGGCGATCGGCGCTGGGCTAGGCAAGGTCATTTCAGCACACACCTTGCTGTTTGGTCTCTTGCTCTTCAGCGGCGGAGTAAACTTATTCTACACTTCACGAGACAGCTGGACATGGTGGCACGAGCGAGGCGCCGCAAACTACATGGTGCGACTAGGAGTCGGCCCATCAACCAGCATGACGCGCTCCATCTACATTCGCGACATTGAAGACGCATTCCTCAATCCGAACGCTACCAGCATCAAGATATCAGCGTCTGTCCTCAATGCTGACAATAAATGGTACGATACCCATATTCTCCATACGTATATAGATTAGAGCTAATTCCCACTGCAGCCACCAAACCTTTACTAAGCTCCTCCACGACCCCTTTTCCACAAACCCCTCCCACACCTTCTTCAAAACCCCCACACAGAGCACACAGCGCCTGCACCGCACACGCCAAAACCTCGGATCCCACCGCCACGACCTCCTCGTCGCCCTGCGCGTCGTCAACCGTATTGAAAAGGAAGTCGTAGAAGCAGAGTACGCAAATTGGCTTCTGGACGAGACGCACAAGTGTAGTAAAGTCGGGAAGCTGCTCGAGAGCGCGGCGAAGCAGGGCAAGGGAAACCAGGTGGAAGAGTGGGTGAAGGGGTATTGTGGGGACTGTGAGAGGAGTTTGAGGGGCGTGGAGGAGGGGAGGGGGTTGTTGTGAGGCAGGAAGGTTGCAATAGATGGGGGAGGGTATGGGTATGGGTATTGTTTGCATAGCGCAGGGGGTATAGAACTAGAAAATACATAATAATGGGAGTCTTCACTCGAAGAGTCTTCTCACTGTGCTAGAGTGAGGATGAGGAAAGAAGTGAAAGGAGCGATGAGTGATGCGGTGTTATGCGACTATTAGACATTTTCGGGCGCCTTCTGTTTCTGTCTGTTTGTTGTGGCCTGCGTTTCCATTTAGTTACGGTCACTTCTCCTTCAGAGTCCCCTGCCCTAGCATTGCCTACAGATCTCCCCCAAAATATCGACCGACCCCTTAAAGTGCGAACTGAAAGGCAGTAAGATAGTCGTAGATGACAAACTTCGCATCTCGTTTCGACGGACCATCTGAGTGCCAGATAAATGAACAAATCCCCCAAATTACCGCCAGATCTAGGAGCATATCCACTCAAAGCGGTAGCCGACTACAGAAAAGAATGAAGCCCGCCATGACTGCCAGAGGGTGGCGTGTTCTTCCCCGTGTGCCGTGAGTGCACCAGCATCAGATGCTTATGAAACAGGTACTGACTTAGTTTGGGGAATCCGAAGCCATGTGGATTGACTTCAAGTGTGAACCAAATTCAAAGTACATGATCAAGATCTATGTAGGTGGTGTCAACGCCATTTCTGGTGAGCCTGCGATGGAGGACGCTGGTACCAAGCTGCGCCGCCAGGCTCAAATCGCAGAGCTAAACGGCAAAGGCTCCGACTGCATACCGCTCCAAGATTAGATTGTCGTGCCAGGGCAGATGTGACTAGATGTCATCGCTGACTACAACGGTATCGTCCGACAATTTGTAGCTGTGTCTTTTGGAAGTTTTCGTAAATCCCAAGGATACCAAAGGAGCTTTGTTTCTCTTCGTGCGAGGATTAGATGGACGCTCGCTAGTAATGCATGGCCATGAAAACGACACTGCTGAAATGTTGAAGCGGTCTGTTCAAGATAAATGTGGCATACCAGTTGAAATACAGTGACTCATCTTTGGAGCAAAAGACCTCAGGGGTCAATGAATCTTGAAGCATATATAGTTGCAGTTTGACTAGTTAACATGAATACCAGGTAAAAACACACTTGGATATTATGGAATCGAAAAGGTGTGCCTAAGTAGCCTATAAGTATGAAACAATGCCAACAAGATGACCTATAATTGTTCTCTTAATCTATCACTTCGCTTGTGCGGCGGAGACCGTATCTCGTCAGCGGAGATGGCCATTGCTGCTGGCGGAAAGATTGAACAAGTCGTCGTTCACGACAAGCTTGGAGCTCACTGGAAGAGAAATCGTACCACCGTATTCAACGCGCAGATCCTCAACTCGGAAATGTATAAGGAAGTCACTGGCCAAGCACCCCAAACAAAGCTGATAGATGCCTGGACCTACAAAAATGGACGGATTGCCTTTCTACAAGCTGTATGAGGAGCTAAGCGGAATCTCTGGGAACTTCAATATATTCAAGTCTATTGCGCAGATCAACGGTAAGATGGACCAAATCGTTACAACTCGCACTATTCAAATCAACGGTAAGACTGCGCAGCAGCCCGTCGGCCTGGCAAACACCAGCTGGCCCTTCCGCGAGTTTCCCACTTTCCATGACCTCGTGAAGGATTCTGAAGCATTCCACATTCACATTTCCTGATCTCGCTGTACGTAGCTTGAGATGTTACATGAACACAGTTCGCAGATGATGAAACAGAAATAGTCTTGTGGAGGAATGGGTACATGGAATATGTACACTGAGGGATAACCACGGATCTGAATAGTCTCTCTCCATATACTTCAAGCGCACAGATAGTACACCCTTTTCCCCAATGAAACCATGAATCCACTTCATCTAACCCCTCCACACATACTCTCCTCCATCATGACCACCTACTCTACCCTTACAATCCTGGCTCATCGATACTACAAACCATCAGCTCTTCTTCCTCTCCTTCATCCCATTTCCCTATCGCCTTACGACTACAACATACCTTGACAAATCCAATATCCTGCGCCTTCTCCCGAAAAGCCTGGCGACTCATGTTGAGCCCGTACTTGCGGATGATGCCGGATTTCTTCCTTGAGCCTGTGACGACACTGCACGCATCCTCCTTCATTAGTATTTCTGATTGTTCAAGCAGAAAAGAGTGGGTGAGTTGAGGAGATATGGTGTGATGGAAAGAGGGAGGATGCGTACCACCCAATTGATCCTTTACCGTATGTACGGGGACGCGAGTACCAGACGGATTCGTGGGACATGTTTGCTGCACCGTGTTTACTTTCACGTTTTGTGTGATGTTATAAGACGAAGGATATTGTATTGCAATAGTTTGAATATGAGAATTTTAGATTCTATTGTGCGTGTGGCGGTCGCGGTTGCGAGTAGTTGGT
>Ga0181471_100133_pt1 | contig 21119 bp, 19 predicted proteins | sample InSIn5gowninarea_FD_119083 | JGI IMG/M metagenome (GOLD analysis project Ga0181471, IMG submission 119083) | Clean room microbial communities from NASA Spacecraft Assembly Facility at Jet Propulsion Laboratory, Pasadena, California, USA -... ...
ACTGTACTTGGAATCCTTCTAAGTACTAAATCGTATAGATCAGATATGTAACATTACTTAAGACTCGTTCCTACTGGCCGTTATCTGTTGTGGTCCTAATATTTTCAGTACTTACTATTCGGAGTAATCGCACGGTAGGAATGCAGCGATGTCGCTAGGGACCCGCCTACGAGCAAGGCGGAGGGAAACCCGTAGCAACTCTTAAAGATCAGCTCTTCCGGGGCAGAATACGCTAGCACCTCCTAGCGTTAGCGACGCGCAGGAGAGGATCCTACGTAAAGCAGCCGAAGAGCTCCTTAACGAACCTCAACTATAAGACTAAGACAGGGGCGTACACACACCCCTCGGATCAACCCTATCCCTAGTAAGAGACGAGGAAGATCTTGACGATGAAGAATTCCGTCTACTACAGCGAGAATCCGATAAAGCTAGGCGTGTACTTAAGATTTAAGAGATACGTAGCATTATTGACGAAGCCGCTAAGCCTGTAAAGAGAGCGCGCTCCCCTAAAGAGGAATAAGTGTTAACAAAATTCCTAAAAGTCGTAGCCCTAGAGAGGTTCTCCGAAAAGGAGGGGGTAAAATAACTTACTATATTTTTAAATAAGCTCGAACTCTACTTCGACGTATATAGCATCCCGAGCGATGCCTATACTACACGCATTTAATAAGCAGCCGCCTTCCTAAAGGGAGACGCTGCTTTTACCTATAGTCGAGAAAAGGCTAGAATCCTTACGTAGGAGCAATTCTCTATATTTCTTAAAGACTTAATTAAAGATCCTCTCAGTCGTCTCTCTAAATCCACTCTAAGATTACACGGCATACGCCAACGCGACGGTCAGCATACGAGTCAGTTGCTACTTAAGATTGAGCGCATCGAGCAGGAGATCCCAGCAGATATGACGACTGAAGAGAGACAGGCGTGGCACTATCTTAACGCACTTAAGCCGGCGCTAAGGAGCGCAGTTCTTATAGATGTTAAGAAGGTTAACGACCGAGACTAGATTAGAGCTTTAGCTCAAAGACAGAAAGACCTCCGCCGAGTGTAAATACAGAAGACGAAGAGTTTACCGATATATATACAAGGCGCTAGCGATATATATACGGAACGCTAGCGCACTGCTACTGCCACGAAGAAGGTAGAATCCCGTAGCTCTTAGAAGTCTCGATACAGTTCAGACCGGAGGTTATAGCAGGTAAAAGGAGCTTGTTTTAAGTGCGGGTCTCTAGACTACTTTTAGAGCTAGTATAACACGCACGGCGTAGGCTCTACGTAAGTGCCTCTATAGAGCGGCGCAGGGCTATTAAAAAACATAAAATCCTAGTGGACTCTACGGCCGTCTCATTAGGACTAGCTCTTATTGCCGGTATCAAGCTTAGAAAAAGCATACGAACTAAAGTCATCTTACGCGTTAGAGGCGAGGAGCATACTCTCCGAGCTCTTATCGACTTCGGAGCGAAAAGCGACTTTCTGTCGAAGACTTTCGCAGACCGAGTTCTCTTTATAATCCTAGATACCCCTTATACAGCTTACGCTGTGGACGGCAGGAATATTCCGGTCTACGGTCAGGTCAACTGCGAGTTGTCGTTACAGGATAGTCGAGGCACGTACAAGGCGAGCATGAGACGTTTTCTACTTACTGCTATAAAAGACTACGATCTCATCTTAGGCATACCTTAGCTAGAAGAAGTGAATCCAGATATTGATTAGCCTAAAAGAAGATAACAGTACTAAGCGAGGCGGCCGTTCCGCTTATGCTCCTTGATTGCGTATCTATAGATTGAACCTAGAGACACTATACGATTTAGTACTTAGAAGGATTCCAAGTACAGTAGCGTCGGCGGTACGCAGGTGATGTGCCTGCGCACCGCGCACTGGCTATCTATAGTACACCCTAGTAACACGTGGTCTGTTCCGACTAATATATACATGGTCGTAATAAACTTATACTTAAGCGATAAGAATACAGTTATATTAAGCGGCTATATAAAATAGCTTATATAGGTAATAAGATAGACGATATATATACGATTAGTAATTATATATCGTATAAACTTATCTGTTATATATAATTTATAACCGTTATAGACTAGCAGTCGCTATTAACTATTATATCACGTAAGTTCCTAGGCCTAGGGTAAGTAGGTCTGATTACAGGCAGTGGGGGGTATATTAGCTAGTTAGTAATAAGAAGTGTAAATACGATAGGAAGGTACTAGAAAGGTACTAGTAGAATTAGTAAGAGAGATTAATTATAGGGAATCTATTTAAGTAACTAGAGAGTGTACGGGAATCTATATACTTATAAGTTATAATAACTTAATTAGTATTACTTACCTTAATTAGTATACTTAGTAGAAACCTCTATTAATTATAACTAATTAGACTGATTATACTAAGTACGGTAATCTTTATAGTTTAGCCTCGCTAAACCTTCTCTGTTATATATTCTAGTCTAGACCATCCTTGCCTTAGTTTAGTCTATAGTCGTTATATTTTAAACCATTCCCGTCCTGGTGCAACCTAGGCCGATTCTGGTTTAGACCACTTGTAACGTGGCCTAGTCCTATACACGGCCGTAGCTTAGCCGTATGATAAGTCGTGATATATTAGGGAGGTTAATAGCCGTCTAAGAGACGAATATACGCTTTAGCTATTAAAGCGTTACCTTATTCGTCGTAAAGGTATAGTTAGTAGTAGTATAGCACTAGTTAGATATCTCTTTAGCGATAAACTACTGCTGTTATATATACTTGCCCTTAAATATTAATAATAGTTAGATTAACCAACCGTCTATATAGATATACTTAATAGATATTACCTATTCGTGTTTATAAGGACGTTTAATAATAGATATATTAGTATCGCAGCGACTAATTATATTCTAGTTACTATACCTATTTAAAATAGTACTAACTTCGTCTATATTCTAAATATACAACTCTTAAATATTCTTACTATTATATATAGTAAATAGCTCGTCGAACTACCGTAGTATACCCTCTTTTATAATATACTATACTCTTCTATAATCAATAGACTTACTTGCTTTAGTTTTAACAGCTAGCGTCTGTATAATATATCGTCGTACCTATTTTTTTCTAATATAGCTATCGCGTCCGTTAAGGCTTATAATAAAGGACGTAGTTTTTTATAAATACTAGTAGCTAATAGCCTAGCCTGTTACTTCTATCTTAATTATTATCTAGGTAAGCCGTTTCTCTTATATATCGGTAAGTTTCTACTACGACTATCGCGACTTCGTAATTATTATACGACCTTTAATTCTGCTACCTAGCGTACTATAGTAGACGCTAAATACAGTCGTAGTCGCTTAAATCGACTTATATATACCTTTATTATATGCTGCGATAGCAGCTGTTAAATTCTGCTTATTTACTTTACCTATATTGCGTGGTGTTGTTGAATGCGATAAGAATAACAAAAAAAAGTTGGCGCAGAAAAAAGTGATGTTTTTGGTGACCGATGTTTTTGACGGTCCGCGGAGTTAAGCCAATAGCAGAACAGCAATACCATTGTATAAACATGAGGTCTTGCACAAGCACGAAACGTCATGGAAATTAGACCTGGCTGCTGCACAGAACATAAGAGAAATATCAGAGGGGTGCTAAATGGATGAGAGAACCGGTGCAACCATCAGTTCGTCGCACTGAGTAAGAGGGTGCTGCATGTAGAAGCCGTGAAGCGAATAGGTGGTATTTCTGATGACATTGTCCTTTACAATGCTTGCGCATGATCGCTTGCTCTCATACTCTTGATCTTGAATACCTGGTAAGAAAGATAGATGGGTCGTCGGGTCGATCCTGAGCGACGTGTTGGTATGGCCTCGAATGTATTGATACACAATGCATTGATGTCGGCTTCAAAACAACATATCTTTCCAGGCCACTTGTTTGCTTATGGAATAGGGACGATGTCCAACTCGTAGGTGCCGTAGGGACATCAAATTGTCCTTGAAACTTTCCAAGTTGAGTGCGAGACCGTGCTCAATCCTTCATAGCATCGTCGGGATCGACGAAATCGTCATCATCGTCATCTTCATCGTCGTCTGCAGCATCTTGTCCATCCTCTTTCAACTTCTGCTCAGCCTCTGCCCAATCAATATTCTTGCCTCGAGTACGGGCGCCCACAATATTGTCCTGGTCGATCTCTTCCAAGTCATCGTCTTCACCTTCTGTAAACATTTAGTAGTGGCCAGTTCTCCGGGTCGCAGTCATTTGGTAATACCTTCAGGAGCCTATGGTTTCGTTAGTGTTCTGCTTGCCTCTGAGCTGTCGAATAGACGAGTGCGTACCTCTTCTACACCACTATCTTCGGCGGAATCCTCATCATCATCCATACTCATATCTCCAGCTTCGACCTGTTCAGCTTGCTTTCCCTTGCTCTTCCCGCTGATCTCGGATGGCTGCTGTGCAGCTGTAGTATCTTCTGCTGACATGGTTGCGATTGTATAGAGAATGTGATGTTTCCTTTCGAAAGGGAGCTTAACCTGCGAGTGAACAAAGTTTAGGCTTGGACCATGTTTGGTTATTGAGTAGGGTAAACAAACAATTCAGTTGCGAAAAGAAGACCGCAACCTGCTCCACTACTACCAGACCAGCGCGCTTTAACGCGTCGCGACTTCACGCCGGCTTGGCATTCAGGTACGCTCCTTGCCGAAAAGTTAACTGCTCCGGTTCAAACATCATCCATTGGGGAGCTTGGGTATTCACTAGAATTAATCCCGATCAGTTCACTCTAAGTACTATAGGTTATATTCCAGTTACACAACTCATCAACTGTAAACAACTCATAGTGTCAACCTCGAAGATATGAGCACTATCTGCAGGTGTTCCTCTCAAGACTTTTGACAGATTGCAGGATCTGCCTTGTATAGTCGAGCTGTTGCAGTTGTGCAGTACCCATTTTCAGGCTTAATTTAAGCATCTCTGAAAGCTGTTCATCCATTGTCGATAGTCGTCCTTCCCTCGTTGAAGTCCTTCATCCATCCTTGATAATCGCTCATTCATCGCGTCTTGTCGTTCTACCATCGTTGCAGGGAGGTCTGCATCTCTAACTGGGTCTTCTGGATGCGTTGCATACTGCTATACAGCGAATGTGCCCCAAACAAACGGCACGACAGGGCTCAGGTACCCAAGTTGACTCAAAAAGGCAACAGAGCCTCAAACCGACGCGTTGGTCTCTACACCGCAAAGCACGTCTTCCCACCCAAAGGAAACGAGGGTGGTCGTGCCAAACGTGAAACCAAAGAAGACTGCATATAGACACGACATGTCTTTGCCTAACGTTTACAGGTATGGAGGGTTCTGCGTAGGTGTATGCTGACAGTATCTGCACACGTTATGACCAGTATCACCCCTTGAAGTTGTGCAAATATTGTTGAATCTCACAACAGGCATACAATGCTACCCATCTCGCGGGTATCTTTGGGAGAAGGATGCACAGTTCTGCAAATCCAGTGACCAAACCCACGGCTGGACAATCCTCTCAATCTTGGTAGCTGAATCTCTTTCTACAGACATTATGAAGTCGCTGTTTCCTCTCGGGCTTGCCTCAATAATTCTGGCACGCCCTGGACCTACCAGGAGAACACGAGACGAACCTTGTGCCTGTCACATCTTTACCTTATGTGTTGACATCTCAGATGTATCAACAGCTGTCTTCCCATTCGCTCCCTTGGAGGACCAGTATCAGGCTACGAATCTGCTCACTACTATCACGAACCGTGTACAGACCGATACTGCTCCTCGGCTCAAAAATCTTACCGCTACCTACGAAGTTCAGGCGCATCTTTGCGCTCCCAAGAGGAAGAAGCCCTTCACCACACTTCAAATTTTGACTCATGGTATTGGGTTCAACTCCTCCTATTGGAATTTCTATCCTTCCAGAGACCAGTCTGATCTTCAATATAACTATATCAATGCAGCCACAATAGCAGGCCACACTACTCTGTCGTACAACCGTCTCGGCATATCTGGTTCCACTCTCGCCGACCCATACACTGAAGTTCAGAGCCCAGTCGAACTCGCCATCCTTATACAGATCACAACATTAGCTAAGGCTGGCAAGATTCCATACCTGAAGCAGGCACCTACTAAGATCGTACATGTGGGTCACAGCTTCGGGTTTACTCTTGCAAACGCTATGGTTGCTTCTCACCCCTCTCTCAGTGATGGCATAATACCGATAGCTTATAACATTCCTTCTGACGGCACAAACTTGTTCGCGGCCAATACCAACTTCATGATTGCTAATCTTGCCGATTCAATCAAGTTCCCAGCCATTCAGTGTACGATCGGCTATCTGACCTGGCCGTCAAAGTGGGCTAAACAAGATAGCTTCTTTGCTTACGGAGCTTTTGAGCCAGCGGTCCTGGACGATGCAGAGAACACGAAACAGCCTTTCTCGGTTGGCGAGTTCGCCTCTTTCGGCCTACTAGGCGACCTGAATGCATCCAATTTCAAGGGTCCAGTCTTGTACGTAGAGGGAGAGGAGGATCTCATCGCTTGCGCGAGTACGTCTACTGGACGGTTTGATAGGGATAACACATCCTACAAAGCTTTTAGTGCTAGTGAAGTCGAGAGTGTTATTGTTCCAGGATTTGAACACGCATTGAACCTGCATATCGGAGCGGACGGGAAGGTCTACCGTGTGATTAATGAGTGGCTAGCAAGGAAGGGTTTCTAGGGCTGTAAAGGTAAGGCAGATGAAAGTTTGACGAGAGCGTTCTTGTTTGTTGTATAGTCGGGGTTGTTGCAAGTTGTACTTAGAATCTATCGTCTCTTCTTGGGCGGGGCCAATCTGGGTCAAACAGAAAACCTGCATAAGACGAATGCTTGATGACTGACCAATCCTGGTTAATTACCATAGTGATCGTTCAAGACAGATTGTATATAAGAAGGATATTATTATCCTTATGTACTGCGTGGTGCTGTCTACGTTCCTTAGCCCATATTCCAAGTTCAGGAGTCCTTCAGAGTGAAGCAGAGCCAATGAGTGCCACATAGAACATCAATAACCCTGACGACAGGTCGCACGTTCATCGTCATCCACCTCAGGACAGTCCTTCAGCTCAAATCCAGTCGCGTCCAGATATCCTTCTAAAATGTTCGACACACGTCCCAAGCCAAGCGGTACGTTGAAGGTTATACAGGAAGACTTCTCGGGACCATGGTGACATTGCCTGCAGTCGCGCTGTCAGTGGATTGGATCATAGGTAAATCGAGATGTTGTCGGGGTGTGGATGAAGTAATGTACGTACAACTTTGTCACTAGGCTCGGAGTCATATATCGGAATTTGATATTTTTGAAGAGCAGTACGCCACAATCTTCCTCAGGATGATCCTCAAGATGGTTGCCAGCAGGTATAACCATGGCGACAGACCAGTCAAAAACGTTTTTCTCCGTGATACACCAAGGCGTGTGATAGTTTCCGCCATGTCCGGCCGAAATACTCGCGATCATGAGGCACAATGTGCTTATGAGAAGAAGATTACGGCAACGCATTGTGAACTGTCTTTGTGTGAACTGTTTGTCTAATCTGCTTGATATTGAATTTGGAGGAGTTGTAAAGGACCGGATTCTTCTATAAAGTATCAGATGCCGGCTCTGTAATTGATATGACACGAAAGAGAGATCAGCTTCAAACGGAAACCAAACGAGAAGACTCTCTGCACTCAAACTCTCTGTTGGATGCCTCTGCAACATGTCATGTACAGGAGTGGCTCAGCAATATAACTGGTCCTGACAGCCGGTTTCATTGTCGTATGAGCTTGTGGCTTGTCACGACTGCAACTTCGGTAGCTTCAGTCATCGCCGAAACTGCAACCTTCCGTCAACTGCAGCGCCGCTAAAAGAATTGTGTTTAACCCCGAGCTGTCCTGAAGATTACGAACCTGGAGAGGTCTTGTAGCCATGTTGAGTTCTCCGGACGCGGTATATGTGTCTCGCAAAGAGGAAGCTCGTGGCTAGGATGCGTAGATATTCACAGCCGGAGTATCGTCCACTTCATGTGCAAGGTACATCGAAGAAGCGGCACGAGCACTTTTCATCACAAAAGACCATCAGGAAGCGTACTGTTGCAAGAACTTTGGAAGGAGTACTTGCATACTAGTGAATCCGTGTTACTGTCTTCTTTATAGCTCACCGTAGCATACTTGCACCCCAAAACCTCCAAACCCCTAATCGACTCGAGTACTCGATTACTTCACCACAGCTATCGACGCACAGCAGGTCCAGGCATGCTTGGTGCTTAGATATCCATGCTCAATGCTGCTCTGAAAGACGAAGTCGAGGCACTGACTTCGATCTATGATTCTGATGTCCTGACTGTCACTAGTGATTCGAGCGCTATCCTTGCACTTCCGACCATCGCCTATTCCTTTACTGTTCAATTCCCATCAGACTATCCTGATGTCCCTCCCGAGGTAACAGGCACGCATCATATCGATGCCTCTGCAAAGAAAGGAGAAGGCGACGGCGCTACGAGCATTCTACAAAGCGTGCTAGGTCGTGTCTTCGTTCCAGGACAAGTCTGCTTGTTTGACCTTATCGAAGAAGCCACTCCCGTGTTACAGCAGCATCACGAGGCACAAAATGGCACGTCTCAAGATAGTGAGGAGTATGGTTCGAGCGGCAGGTCAGATACACCCATGTCCTCTGTTGCTCCGACTACAGGACGGGCACAGCTGACAGCCACAGCGAACATGCCACCACCGAATTGGGTTATGTCGGAGCCGTTAGTGGTCAACAAGTCTACCTTCGTTGCGCGGTGCCTCCCAGTAACATCTGTTAGTGAGGCAACATCCTCTCTGTCACATCTCATGTCCACGAACAAGAAGGTCGCGGCTGCAACGCACAATATTACAGCCTGGCGAATCAAGACTATGCCCACCAATACAGCACCAGAAATTGTTGTACAAGATTGTGACGATGATGGCGAGACTGCGGCAGGTGGGCGCTTGTTGCATCTTATGCAACTCACAGAAGTGTAGAATGTGATTGTAATCGTTACCAGGTGGTACGGCGGCGTGAAGCTAGGTGCGGATCGTTTCAAGTGCATTAACAATGTTGCGCGAGAAGCATTGGTCAACGGTGACTTTATCAAAGAAGGGAAAGACAGTAAGGCACCCAGCAAGAGAGGCAAGAGATAGGAGAGGTCGATTTAGAGAACTTCTATACGTCTATTTCTATGTCTATATGCACCTTACCCCATTTGCACTGTAAATACGCTTAGGCGGCAACACAAACTTCTTCCTTCCTCACCCCTTGATTCCACCAGGAAAGCTCATGCCGACAAGCACAGCTCGCTGATCAATCTTCGAATGTGCATAGCTCAACCCACAAACACCTCCAGGCTCAAGCATCAACTCCATCTTCACATCTAACGAACAGCCCAACCAACACTTTACAAATGCCCTCAGAATATGCCCATGTGCTACCACAACCACATCCCTTCTCCTCCCGTTACCCAACTTGCCCTCCTCCGCATCCTTCAAATAAGAAGCATGTAACTCCACAATCTCTCCAATTATTCGCTCAACACGTTTCTCAACCTGCCCAGGCATCTCTGATCCCTCACCCTCCGCCCCATCTCGCCAAATATCCCATGCCCGTTCCTTATCATGACCTCTCTCCTTCCTCAACTCCCTAATCTCATGCGTAAGTAACCCCTCATAGTCACCGTACCCCCACTCCGCCACATCCTCCGTAACTCGCACATCGACTGTTCCACTTCCCACCCCCACTTGTCCTCCGTCCTCGCCAAGACTAGGCGATAAACACGCCTCACGCCCCGCCGTATCAAACAACAACTCCAATGTCCGCTGTGCGCGTTGCCGTGGACTGACGTAGAATCGTGCTACGTTCGAAGGCTCGATTAGGAGACCAGGCCCGAAGATGTGAGATGCTGTTTCTCGGACTTTTTGTTCGCCGACGGGGAGGAGGGGGAGGTCTGTGACGCCGGTGAAGCGGCCGAGTTGGGACCATGATGTTTGGCCGTGGCGGATGAGGTAAATTCGGGGGGTGGTGGAGTCTTTATCTGCCATGATTGTTCAGTTAGTCCATGAAGTGGCTTTGTAGAGGTTGTGGCTTGGCGTTGAATCTATTCATTTCTACGGTGAGACGGCGAGAGTGCTCAGAAGGCATATGGGCAGACGTAGTAGACGCAATGCTGTGCAGTACTGTATGGACAAATCGCAAGTGCGTCATAACAGGATTGAAAGACCAACAAGCCGCAATGCAAGAACGAAGTCAAAATAGGTATTTCGCATAAAACTACATTGAACTTTTCAACCGTTTCCATAAGTGTTCCAAAAAGCTTCTCTGGCCTCTGATGGCCATACGCTAGGTCGAGCTCCTCGCCCGGTATGTGCCTCGATCAGGTACAATCAATTGCCAAAAATTCTCCGTAATGTAAGTAGTCGCCGCATCTTAGTATAGCCTGCACACATGAGCGATGGTCGATGCAATGCTGTAATATTGTGATGATTCTCAAGATAACCGATCATGCTCTGCGTGCCTGCAGACGACGTCGCGCAGCAATAGTAGCATCATAAAGCACATCCTTGAAGGCGAAGAGGAGAGCAGCAGTCATGACTGACTGGCTAACCTTGGGTACAAGTCCCTTGTAAAGACCAGCATAACCCTCCTCTCGGACGATCTTCTGCAAGCTCTTTGTCATGGGTTCAGCTGGCTGATCTTTTGTAGCAACATGAGCTCTTGACTTGACAGTGATGTATGGGTAGGTGATAGTCGTGGCTAGCAATTTGCCGAGAGCACCAAGCACAAAGGCGTCCTTGGGGCCAACCTTTCTCCTCTTCTCGAGTATTTGTCTAAACTGTTCGAAGAAAGTGTATTGAAGAATTGGGTTGATGACCAGTACTAGTGCTGGAATCACACCAGCAAACAGGCTCATCAGGCCCTCATCTCTGACCAAGGAGAGCAGGGTATTGATTGTGCTGGGCTTTCTCTTTGGCTTCCTCTCACCTTCGACGTCTTGATCTTCTTTTCTTGTGGTCATCCTCGTGTTGATGACCCAGATGGGGTTTGTGATCAGGACAGTAGCAGACCCGGCGAGAGCACCGGCGAGCATGCTCTCAACAGTAGTAAGCTTCTTACTTGCTCGGCCAGCCTTGATTGCGGCCTTCTCGAAAAATGCTCTTGTCCACTCGTACCAGTAGTAATAAACAAAATTCGTGACACTGATGCCGAACAAAGCACTATCCAGGCCAGCATAGAGACCTGAGATACCTTCTCGGTTCACAATGTGACGCACAGCTGCAAGGGTTGAAGTATCTGCTCTCTTTGATTCAACTTGAGCGCGGGTAGACAGGGTGATAAGAGGATAAGTTAGAGTCATAGCAAGCAGACCCCCACCTGCGCCTGCAAGAGCATGGGCGATGTTGTCGGTCTGTTGGGCTGCTGAGGTCGCGGACGTCGCATCTCGAGAGGGAAGGATGTTGACTGGGCCAGACGACGATTCATCAGGTAAATCTCCCTCAGTTGAAGCTGGAGCGACAGTCTTGATGGTGGACATGACATCAAGAGCTGTGTTCTTGTCGAGGTCTCCCTCTGTTGGTGCCGGAGCGATGTTTTTGGGATCAGACATTTTATTGTTAAAGCTGTAATACAGTAGTGATGGTCGTCACAGTTGTAGTAGTTGGGAATAGGGAAGAGCGAGTTGAGCAGTAGAGAAGATAGTGCTAGAGGTGGTAGTGTGCTCCAGCATGTGCGAACGACGTAAGGGAACCATTCGACGAAACTCGTGCTTCATACTACCTCGGCTCCAGAACAAGAAGTGCAGCTGTGTGTCGAGCTCTGAGCATTACTTGGCCTGTATCATGTTGTCAAGAAACAAGAGAAGCGGCCAGTTGCGAGAGAAATTTTGAAGGTTTGTCTTGTTTGACGAATTTGAAGTTCGCGTGAAGGAGCAACTTGAAACTTGCTGCATTACTTACCATTTCATTGCCAGATTACATTAGATGTTCTGCAAGATGTATCTGAATTTAGATCGGTATGTTCGTGCATCGCGGATGGCATCTAGAATTTTGCACTGGTCCAGCTACTTCCCTAGTACTACCTAAAACATGAAGCAAGTCAGTGGGGCTCTCAGCCGAAGTGTCCGCTTGACACAAGCCACGGTCATGGTGTTCAATCATTTGTGGATACCAGATCGTATGCCCATCGTAGCGGTCGCTGAGTTTGGAAATTTATTGACATGCCGAGCGGACAAGCGAAGGCTGATCATCTGGTGGCTGACTGGGCTGAGCCTAAACGGTGTATAAAAAGGTAATCGATGGCTACAATCGATGGCTACACATTGCTGCTGTATCCAATCAAAGGGTGAGATGTATCGTTCAGCACTGAATGGTCGCGCCATTTCTCACCTGCATAGATGATGCCCATGCTATCTAACCATACTCAGGCAGGTAATCTTGTTTAAATCCTCTTCGTCTTTCTACTCATCTTCCCTTCAGCCCATTGCTCAGGTTCCCGCGAAGAATTCTATACCTAAAACGCAGAAGTCTAAATCCGAACGACAAGATGCTCGATGGTAGTGCCATTGCAGCTATCTTGACGGGTATTCTCGCTCTGGTGGGAGCAATTGCAACTGCTTGGATGTCTGGATGGAATGATCGACGCGTCCAGGCGCGTCAGAACCGAAAGGCGCTCGCACGATACGCAGTGCCTCTCCTGATCGCAGGCTGGGATCTAGCTAACTGGTTCTATGACATACTGGAGGAGTCCAATTACAGTCCTCAACGATGCAAAGCGTATGGGAGCGGATGGAATAGCAAATTCACATCATATCTGATTGGCCAGTACTTTGCTGGCGTTCACATAATGCGCGAGAAGACGCACTTTCTTGCACATATAAGAGGCGAACGAGCGGACCTACTGAAGAGACTGCTGTGGAAGATTCAGGATGAATTTGTGTCCATGCACTACGAAGAGCGAGAAAGCCTGGAAATGCGTTGGTTCGAGGGTGATATACTGGCGGTGCAGGAACACATGACCGAAGCTTGCGATCTTGATGGAGATGGAAACGCCGGAGAGATGCGGGCAATCGGCTATGTCGAATTCCAGCAAAATTATGAGATAAAAGAGCCAGGATCCAGTAAAGGTGACTCATTAGAGTTGAAGAAGATCTTTGGCTATTATGAGACCGAGTTTCAACGGGTTATCTATCGTCGGTTCAAGCACTTATATTCGACTAGATGGAAAGGGCAAGAAAACCCTCAGGGTATCGAAAAGCAGCAGGAAAGCCTTGTCGACGAAGAAGTCATCAACAGGCTCATCGAAGAGGAGAGACTGATCAAAGAAGAGCAGGAAATAAATGGTACTAGAATGATGATACCAGATCATCGGATTCGACGCCTTCAGCATTTACTAAGTGACCTGGTCGAATTGTTGGACGAGGTGTCCAAAATGAAATTCAATCGTCCGAGTCGGAGGTGCGAAATGCTGGTTGGTAACAACATGCTGGGTCGTGAAATGGAGGCGCGTATCCCTTGTGATTGCCATTCCGTTAAATGCAATCCAGAACAACAAGACTTTGAACATCGACAACTTGCTGGCAGCAGAACAATGAAATTTCGCTCAAGAAAGCCAAAATCTTCTAGTTTCGTATATCAGCCGCCGGTGTGGCCAGATGCACTCGGTCTTAGGAGGACGGAGATGGGGGAGAAGAGTATTAGTCAATGTTAGAACGACCTCAATACCAGCTTCGTAGCTACATTCTAGTCACGATTGACCATATACCTCATGCATGTGTAGCCTCAACAAGCGATCGGGAACAGTGGCGGTAGACCACTCACAGAGACCATCGCTTTGTCTGATTCAGACGTGCTAACACAGCTCGTGTGAAAACAACCGATGCAACGCGATTCCCTACCGGCAATTTTTGACGCGTGCCCCTTGAGACGCGTAAAGCAGTTGGTGATTTGAATCCGTTCACACAAGATGACTTCCTTATATCGTTTGCCGTTCATCAGTCACGGTCCTCCTTCTTCTCATTTGTGCGATGGCTCTCGAGGTGGTCTCTGACTCACCAGCAGCAGGGTTTGGATTTAAATGCTTCAGACAAGCCATGCATCTCCAGTTTGAGCAGCTAGTAAGCTGTGTAACAGACTCTCTGGATGCTGTATTGAGTGTACAATAACACGAGGCCTTCGAAAGGTTCATCTCATATAGACTTTTGCCCGGCACGCCTTCCTTCAGGTGCCGCTTCAATAAGCAATGACAACACTACGCAAGCCTCTACCCCAGAACACACGCGTGGTTGTCGACGATATAACTCCAGATCAACAGCCATCCACACTCTTAGTGCGGCAAGATTCGATCACAGAAACACCAAAGCCCCGGCCCAAAGCGTTGAAGGAAGCCGATCAGAGTCAGCACGAGTATTGTGACGGAGTTCTCGACTCTTACTATCTGGACGACTGTGGTCTTGATAGACTTAAGCTTGACCCTGCACCCTTAGAGCGGCTGGATAGTGATAAAGTTCCAGCTCTGACCACACTAGCTGATGTGGATCACACCACGAAGACTTCGAAACACGAAGCTACCTTGACCATTGACTCTAGCCCAGCTGTTCTTGCTAGAGAAGGTGAAGCTGTAGGACAATCCGAAGCTTCCTCCCCGAGCAAGACACGAACGAAGTTCACGACAGCAGCACAGGACACTAGCTTCTTCCTTGGCGGCCTGATTAAGCACCCAGCCGAAACGGTTAAGCACTACTCCATCCTACGGCACTCTCACGGATTAGTGTACTACAAGGGGCCGGAGACCTCGCTCGCTCTCAGCATATTCTCTGATGCACCTTTGTTGGGGGATCGCCAACTATGGCTACAAGTGAAAGGGTGGACCGGGAATACTGGTATGAAGGTTAAGGCACTACTTGGTGTGAATGACAGTTGGATTAATGTCACACCTGACAAGCAAGTCGATGCTACAGAGCTACCACTACTAGATGAAAGAGCATGGCAAAGAGATATCAAGAAATTTATTGCGAAGGCCAACAGGACACAGAAGACACACACACTCCGAGAGACTGTGGTCGTACGAATGCCCTATGAGGCCAATGATGGGTACTTCAGAATCGTGCTTACCGCCGCAGACTCAAAACATGTCCTCTGTCCTAGCCCTGTATTTCGGGTGGCCTCGACGTCAATGTCTGCAAGCACTTTGAGAGGTGCATCATTGAAGACACTACCAATCGAATTGGGTCTTAAGTTTGCACAAAAGACTGCCACAACCATGACTTTTGGTGCAGTTGCGTCAGTAGTAACCACTGTGAAGGACCAGGTCGCGTCCGCGGCGCCACTGATGCAGTACGCCAGCCACGCCGAAACTGCTTGGAACACCATAGGAGCACAAGATCGCATTGACGACGCTAACGACCAATACTATGCGAGACAGACCGCCACCATCGAGGGCGACCTCAGCGCAACCATACAGTCATCAGTCAAACGAATAGGCATCATGATCGGGAGTGAAGCTGGTCCTGTGTCGCCTTTCCCTATATCACTAGATGGCCTGGTTGTTAAGGGTACCGGTAGTACCACAAGCAGATTTGGCATGCCGACATGCAACCTGGATGACATAGCTCCCGACCTCCTAGCACCACTTCCGACCGGAGTCTACCTTGGGTGGGCACTAGTGCAGGTCAAAGACAAAGAATATGCGTCTTTACACGAAGCTTGGCGGCATGTGGTGATAACAATCGTGTATGCCTCGACTTCGACTGCCAAGGTCGCTCAGAGGAAGGTAGTCCGGACTCACATCGTCTACAAGTATCCAGAGGACATATCATTGATTGGATCGAGGTTACAATTGGTATTAATGGGCTATCTGAGACCACTAGTATCAGTTTCTGAGCCGGAGCTCATGTTGCTCGAGATGACTAGCGACATAGCGATAACCCACGCGAGTCTTTCGCGTCCAGCTTGGGGCCACGAAGAGACCATGATACGAATCAAGACGCAGCAGAGTGGGAAAAGTGTTACAGATCGACTGGTCGACTTCAAGGTCGCCGGCCAGAGACAGATCGATCGAGTGCCTGTTCATAGACTTGGAATGCGCATGGATAGCTATGGGATGCGCGATAGAGGTATGCATGGCAATGGTGGCTTCTGGACTAAGAGAGACTGAGTGAGATTCGAGCTGATGCACACGTTGCAACAAACTTCGATTGCAAGCATATGGCTGGAATGACGTTCGGAATCGAGTCTTAGCATACCAACTTTCCATGCACCATTCCAGCTTCTGGACTTCTAGTAGCAGATGTATCGCCCGCCAGCGATTGGGGGTCTATGGTTGGACGTTGTCTCGATGAAGTCACATATCGGGCATATATTCCTGACTATAGAAGCTGAATTCCAATGGTCACCGCGGATTGATATCTGGGTATAAATTAGTGCATCACATTAGATAATTCTTGCTCACATTACAGTATAGTCACTCAACCCATCTTACTGGTCAGATTCGCTACGCTTGTGTTGTGGATTTTCATCAACTGGCTGCCATGGTTCATACGTGCTTCTCGCCCACGCAGCATTCCAGCACGGTGCAAATGCCTGTCAACGAGACTAAATCAACAATATCGCCACTTGCAATCAGCATCTTTGCTTCATTGTTTCACAGTAATATACTGGCCTGCCGCTGCTATTGTACCGCGAGCTTCAAATTGTGATTAGCAGAAAAGGTTATGCACACTCGATAGTTCCTTCTACATCCTAGCCCTGCATCATGGGGAATTCACGTGGGTCTCTCATCATTATTGCGCAGTGCTACGATTGACTTCGCTACGCAGTCGAGAAAGACGTAGCAACAACCATCGTGTCCGCTCAAGCAGCAATATGGGATGCAAACATCGAACGCAGCGTTGTGCGCAAACTCGACTTGATCCTCATCCCTCTCATGTTCTGTGGCTACTCACTCGTGTACTACGACAAAGCCATTCTCGGCGGTGCAGCAGTATTTGGCATGAGCACTGATCTACGTCTTCGAGTTGTTGTCGACCCAGCGAGTGTTCCGCCGAAAGTGTCAACGTTGCGATTGAGCTGGGCGACGAGTTTGTTTTACTTTGGGATGTTGGCGGGGTTGTTTCCTTTGACGTACCTGTTTCAGCGATTTAGTATTGGTCGGACGGTAGGGACTGTTGTTGTTATTTGGGGAGTCGTGGCTATGGCGACTGCAGGCGTGACTACGCATCAGGGGTTGTACGCACAGAGATTCTTTCTTGGATTTACTGAGTCAATTGTGCCTACTGCTTTTATGGTGAGCTAAGATACAGGCAGCTGGCTGACGTTTTCGTGGTTGACCAGGCTTAGGTTATCATAAGTGGCTTTTACACACAGGCGGAGCAGACATCACGACAATGTGCTTGGTATGCAAGTACTGGAGGAATGACCGTGCTAGGTGCTCTGATCAACTATGGATTTGCTCATATAAGGGGTGCGTCATTGAAAAGTTGGCAGTATCTTTACATCACGGCAGGTGCACTGACAATATTGTTTGGGATCGTGCTATTATTCATGCCAAACTCCCCAGCTGATGCCTGGTGGTTCACGGAGGAGGAGAGAATTGTTGCTGTGGAGAGGTTGAGGCGAGGGCAGCTGGGTACACGGTGTCAAAAGATCAAATGGGAGCAAATTCGAGAGGCTCTTCTGGATGTGAAGGTTTGGATCATTACCATGATGATGGGAATTGCCTATGTCATCAATGGTGCTATAAGTGGATTGTAAGTCGTCCCAATCTTGCTGACACAAGTATAGCTAACGTGCAGCAGTGGCCCATTGATTGTGTCAACCTTTGGCTGGTCTTCTTACGAAGCATTATTGTGGCAGATGCCATTGGGAGCGATATGCTTTGTCGCCATCCTCCTGGTTGGCTATATCAGCTTGAAGGTGAAGAATGTACGGTTGATCATGCTTTCATTGTGCTGCTTACCCGTCATCGCCGGCGTAGTAATGATCTGGAAGAGCAACTGGTATCGTCACGCAGCTACTCCAATTGCAGGATACTCGATTCTGGGCATGTTTGCCCCTGTCACAGCGCTCGTGGTCTCGCTCGGTATGGTCAACGTGGCAGGAGCATCGAAGAAGAGCTTCACGGCAGCTGCGACTTTTACCTTCTATTGTGTTGGCAATGTTGTTGGTCCACAGCTGGTGGTCACTCAAACTGTCGGACAGCATTATCCAAGACTGTGGGAAGCCATCATTGTCTGCTACGTTCTGCTGATAGTACTCTCAGCCTTACTGTATTTCATGTTCAGGCAGGAGAACAGAAGGAGAGATGCCTTGGGTCTCGACAAAGAGGAAGGTGACAGGATAGCCTTCGACGACTTGACGGATAAGCAGAACCTGCATTTTAGATATGCGTACTAGATAGAGAACAACAAAAAATGATCACGGTCAGGAGGAATTGTAAAGACTCCAGGCCTCGATCAGGGGCTCAACGGCTGGGGTGGTCCGAGTAGGCTAGGCTCTTTTAGGGATTGTCGCTATGTGGCCTGAACTCCGCATATCGAACCAAAAAGTATCACGAAAGTGCAAGCACGAGCAAACAGCTCCTAACTTTGACCCTTACTTATGTTCTGCTAGCGATCTATCCCAGATCTCTGGGCCTTTTCTTCTCACGTTCCTTTCAACTTCTTCCCAAGTCACACCAGAAGTACTCATTAATCAACACCACCTTTTCCAGGGCAGGTGGATAAAGCCCTCACCATGTCGAGTCCCAATTCTTCCGTTCGGCAGCGAGTTGGGAAAGAGAAGAGCAAAGTCAATGGCAAGGTCGACCAGGCTGAGACAGAGATCAAGAATGTCTACGAGAGCGCAAAGCAGAATGTGTCCAAGGAATGGGACTACAAGGTCGCCATTAGCATAATCACCTTCCTAGCCTTTGCGACCAGATTCACAGGGATTAGCCATCCTAACGAGGTTGTGTTTGACGAGGTGCACTTTGGAAAGGTAAGAGACTGCGTGCGAGCATGGGAGGTCTTGCTAAAATATACTAGTTCGCATCCTACTACCTGCAACGATTATACTTCTTCGATGTCCACCCTCCCTTTGCGAAACTTCTATTTGCCTTTGTTGGCTGGCTAGTTGGCTTCGATGGTCACTTTCTATTCGAGAATATTGGAGACTCGTATATCGACAACAAGGTGCCATACGTGGCGTTTCGAGCTCTCCCTGCGCTGTTGGGTACCCTCACTGTGCCCATTGTCTTTCTGATTATGTGGGAGTCTGGATACTCCCTACCCGCATGCGTCCTCGCTTCCTGCATGGTCCTCTTCGACAACTCGCACATTGGCCAGACACGACTTATCCTCCTTGACGCGACCCTAGTCTTCTTCATGGCACTCAGTGTATTGTGCTACATCAAGTTCTACAGGCAGAGGCACGATCCTTTTGGTCGAAAATGGTGGAAGTGGCTTCTTTTGACTGGTTTCAATATGAGCTGTGTCATGTCTACAAAATACGTCGGCCTGTTCATTTTCGTCGCTATTGGGTGCGCCGTGGCTATTGATCTTTGGGATCTATTGGACATCAATAGAAAAGGAGGTGCTCTGGACATGGTCACATTTGGAAAGCACTTCGCTGCTCGTGCTGTTGGTTTGATCATTGTACCTTTCTTTTTCTACCTCTTCTGGTTCCAGGTCCACTTTGCCATCCTTACCAGATCCGGTCCTGGCGACGATTTCATGTCCCCGGAATTTCAAGAAACTCTATCAGACAACCCTATGCACGCGGCAGCTGTCGACATTCATTACTACGACTCCATCACTCTTCGACACAAGGACACCAAAGTCTACCTTCACAGCCATACCGAAAACTACCCTCTACGGTATGACGATGGTCGTATTTCGAGTCAGGGTCAACAGGTTACAGGCTATCCTTTCAACGACACGAACAACCACTGGCAGGTTCTCCCTCACAACTATCCAACACCACTAGACCAAGCTCAGGGAAATGTCGTCAGAGTCGGAGACGTCGTCCAATTGAGACATGTCGTCACAAACACTATGCTATTGTCCCACGACGTGGCTTCTCCATACTATCCTACCAACCAAGAATTCACCACAGTCAGCCCCGAACTTGCTGCTGGTGACAGACACAATGATACCTTGTTCGAGATCCGAGTAGAAGGTAGCAAGCCCGGTCAGTCGTTCAAGAGTATGTCCAGTCAATTCAAACTCGTTCACTACCCAACGAAAGTTGCTATGTGGACTCATACCACGCCACTTCCTGAATGGGCATTCAAGCAGGCTGAGATTAATGGCAACAAAAACGTTCAGCAAACCAGTAATATCTGGTACGTGGACGATATTGCAGGACTTCCCGATGACTCTCCTCGACGAATTAGGGAGGAAAGAAAGCCAAAACATGTACCCTTCCTCAAGAAATACTTTGAGTTGCAACGAGCCATGTTCTACCACAACAATGCCTTGACGGCGAGCCATCCTTATGCTTCTTTGCCTTTCCAGTGGCCATTCTTGCTTAGAGGTGTCAGCTTCTGGACTCAAGAGAGCACACGCCAACAGATCTACTTCCTCGGTAATCCTCTGGGATACTGGATCGCGACAGCTCTCCTGGCCGTATTTGCTGGCATCGTCGGTGCTGACCAGCTCTCACTCCGACGAGGTGTCGATGCGCTTGATCACCGAACACGATCTCGTTTCTACAACAGTACCGGCTTCTTCTTTTTGTGTTGGGCTCTACACTACTTTCCCTTCTATCTCATGGGTCGACAGTTGTTCCTACACCACTATCTACCTGCCCATTTGGCCAGTTGCCTCGTGGCTGGTGCTCTCGTCGAGTTCATCTTCAATGTCGAGCCAGTCCTGGATGACGAGACTGTGCAGGCAAAGAAAGATAAGATTGTCGCAAAAGTTCCAGAAAAGACGAGGCGGGCATTTGTCTCTGCTTCGGAACGAATGAAGGACAACAATTTGCTGACTACTTGGATTGCTGTTGGTGTGATCATGATCCCTATACTAGCTGGTTGGTACTATTTCTTGCCATTGACTTATGGTAGACCAGGCTTGACTGTGGAAGAAGTCAATGCTAGGAAAAGGTGGTGTTGATTAATGAGTA
>Ga0181471_100138_pt1 | contig 20906 bp, 18 predicted proteins | sample InSIn5gowninarea_FD_119083 | JGI IMG/M metagenome (GOLD analysis project Ga0181471, IMG submission 119083) | Clean room microbial communities from NASA Spacecraft Assembly Facility at Jet Propulsion Laboratory, Pasadena, California, USA -... ...
ATATCAACCTAAAATAAATTGAATGAACTTAACTACGCTTTGTAACTTAACGCACAACATAGAGGTCTAGGCTAGAGACGTGTTCCGGCGTCGTAAAGCCTGGTGACTGTCGATCTCGCTGATGGTGGGTGATTCCTCCTGAGGGACGATAGCACCAGTACGGATTGTGCTCCCACGTACCGTCGAGTATATATTGGGAGACCCCTATAGGCATAAAACCTTTATCCTTAGGAAGCCGTGTCGATCGCCCTATTGATCACAATGCACTGAACACAGCATTCAGGAAGATCGACCGCCCGTACCTTAAAAAGTATTCTGCGGTTTTGTGAAAAGTTTGGCACACCCTCTACCTAGAACTCCAGAGCAGTTCCTTTTGGCCTTTTTCAGACTCTATAACGGAAAAATTCCATCCGAGCATTTGTCACTTTGGGCTCGTTAAAACATCGAAGGAGACTAGAGTCATCTTTAGCTTTTTCTCGACTCTTTAAAATTGAAAAAGCAAGTTGTGTCTAAAGCGTCGTTAAAATTTATTTTAAACGGAACAATCACCCCTTCTTCCTGCGTTGATCTTTAGGTTGAGAAAATGGAACACACCAACCAAGTAATTCCCCTTGGTGGAAATCCTAGTCCCTTCTCCTCTTGGGGAGATGTTGGTGCGCCCCATATGGCCACATTGTCGCTTCCAGGACTGACAATTGACTTGCCGGTCTGGCTCTTCTCAACCAATGTCGTTCAGAACACCACTATTCCTGAACAGTCGAATCCATAGTTAGACCAGACCAGAGTTACCCACCAGCCTTCTACTTCATCTAATTCTTCCTCTCCTCCTTCCTCTTCGCTTGAAGGAACTGGTAAAACAAAAAACCAAGTTCCTAAGGAGAAGAAGGAAAAGAAGAAGAAAGAGAAGAAGAAGAAGGAGCCAAAAGCGACTGGGGGCAAACAAGTGTCGTCTGACAAAAATCCACACACAGCACTGACTAGGCCTAAATCGCCATGCGTCATATGCAAGGGAGACCACTTCCATTAAGATTGTCCCTGCATCCCTCGGATACTAAGGGACTGGTCTCCCCGTTTGCACAATTCGGTGGCGTCAACCTCTGATAGCCATGTTGACAGCACACCGTCAACTAGTGAAAGTGAAGCCACAGGACAGAGAGGGAAAACTAGATTTCCCTGCAAACTGTGTGAAGGCGACCATGCCATCCACCGTTGTCCCTTCTTAGACGAGGCTAAAAGAGTTTTGGAAGATCGCCCGATTTTACGAGCGCAACTTCCTCCTGGATATCAAAAACTCCTGCCAAGTCCTTCACCAGTTGAGAACCCGGTTGGCCCGCTCAGGTGGTCAGCCGAAGCACCTATCATTGAAGAGGAACCATCTGAATCCATACCTGACGAAAGTCAAAAGGTTGAGGCGGCAGTTGACCCGGTTTTGCCTTCAGAGGCTCTATCTTCGAATGATACCATCACAGAGGAGAATAAAGACGACACCGTCCAAATTCTCTTCATCAACACAGACTCCGATGAACAAGGGGGCAATTTGCCCATTCCTTTATCGCAGGAAGGAACTTCGTCAGAGTCATACCCGGCCATCTATTCGATCCCACCACCAAGCAACCTAGTTGTCTCGTTCGACTGGAACCAACTAGGCAGACCCCGTTTGTCAGCAAGCCTACCATTCAGAATTATCGTTCAAATATACAGAATGGTAATGGCTAGCACCATCATTGATGAGGGGGCATCTGTGAGTATCCTTTCCTCTATTGCTTGGAAAGCGCTTGGTTCACCAGCGCTTTTGCCTGAAATGAGAAATCTGACAGGCTTTGATAAAGGAACCAGTCGACCTTTAGGGATCCTCCCCAATGTGGCTATCACATTGAAAGGGAAGACCATTCAAATGAACGTGATGGTCGTTCAAGGACCATTGGATTATAACCTACTCCTTGGACGATAATATATATATTGCATGGGAGCCATCGTCTCCTCACTCTTTAGAGTAATGTGTTTTCCGCACGAAGGAAGAGTGGTCAAGCTCGTGGACCAGCTTTCATTTCCCGGATCACACATCGCAAATAGTCATATACCATCCCTAAATGGTCTCTTCACGCAAGAAATGTCTCAACCCACGGTCCGTCCTCCTGATGAGCGCGAGTAATCCGGGATGATATGACTGGAACCCAGGGGGCATGCGTCCTGGTCTGCTTCGGCAGGAAAACTTTGGGTATAGGGTAGGTTTCCGCGGGAGAATATGACTAGTCTGTACCCCGTCCGTCTAGGAAGAGGGGTTATTCTAGAATAATATTCTCTTGTCAAAGCTACGTGTTTGGCACTAAGGTCATTCACCTTTGTCTATCTCGGTAGACACCGCCGAAGAAGTGTTTTGTTTGAAAGATTAACGAGACAATCTTTGGGTAACCTGAAAGAGGTAGGCCTCTCCCGGTAAAACAAATGTTTTATTGGACTAAGAAGGGGTAACCTTGAAATCGTACTTTATGCCTGGGGGCATGCAAACCTTTTGGAGTGCAAGCAAGGGGCGACTATTTATTTTTTAAATTTTTAGGTCCTCCCTTTAAACCTGTAGGTCTAACCCTTTAAACTCGTAGGATTAGTCGTTTCCAAACTTGCATAACGAAAGGATCCAGAGCAAAGCTTTGTGAGATGAAGCTCCATAAAAAATAGAATCTTAATGAGACATTCTTATCATATGACTGGGTAATCGAGCAGTTTTAGCGCATAGTTCATGCTCATTAAAAAATAAACATAAGATCGAGCAAATGTTTCCACCCGCGTTTAAGCTCGTTAAAAAATGAACTATTCCGGTAAATAACCACCATGAATGTAATATCATCAGCCATTAAAGCCTTGGTCGTGTTTGCCCGTCACCTCCACTTTTCCATTGACCAATCGTTCACCTCCATATGATTGTTTACCCATTTTGAGGAACAGCTGCGAAGAGTGATTTCATTAGCCATCCTTGTGACACTGCCATGACTGGAAAATTCCAACCCGTACCTGGAATCAGCTGCTAACCCGTTTTATCACTCGTTCCTCAAAAGACAAGTCTTCTTTAAGCTCTTTTCATCTGACTCGTAAAATATGAAAGGATTGCCGAGTTTTGGCCTTCCAGCTCGTTAAAGCGACCGGAAGTGCTATCCATCCTCTAGATTTTAATCTTTTTGGACCTGAGGGATTATTGCACAAAAAGATCGAGCGCTTGTTTTGTTCGGCTCGTTAAAACTATCGAAAACTCATCCCTTCTGTATTGTTTTATACTTTTTCGGACTTAAGGGATTAGATGACAAAAAAGGACTTTCGGAGTTGACTTTACGTACCTTTTCAGACTCTCTAAAAATGAAAAGGACCGAGTTATCCTTGTCGTTAGACTCGTTAAAAGCATTAAATAGCGACAAACTTGTCTTTAGAGGAGAACGAGTTTCACTATCGCTAGGCTTGTTAAAACATAGCGATGGGCTTGCCCGAAGGACAAGTTATAGAACAAGCATATGTTATCCTCCTCAAGCTTGACAAAAATAAAGAGGTACTGGTCAGCAATGACTGGGGAAAAATTGGGAGAAACTCAAGAAAACTTTGATGGTAGCAATTCGCTCTTGAACATGACACTTTTCCTCCATACCACAATCGGGTTGGGTTGTTTCATTCACCGGTCACATCACCATGGTCTCGCCATACCATCCATATTTGGGGTAATGCTACCGATCCATCGCATAAGTGTCGCCATATGTTCAAGAGAAGTCGTTCAGAGAAGTCAACCGTGTCCCATCCACTGCCATACATTATCCTTCACCCTTTCATGACCTCCACCCTGAATCATATGTCATTAGATCGTTTTCACCTCCATCAAAATCATTTGCTCCGTTCCGTGTCATTGATGTGGGATTCATTAAGGCCCTCCTTTGACGGATCGCTTCTTGTCGACATCAGCTCATTATCCAAGAAGTTGATCTAGGAACAACCCCTTCAGTACTTTGAAGCTTGCATGCCTCAATGGCAAGTTTCTCACTTCCGCCGACAGGTATACATCAATGACCTTCGACCGAAAGATTTTGCGTGGTGTTCGACGCCAAGTCCTTTATTCACATCACGTGAATTTTACTGCAGTACCTTGAGGGTCATTATCATTATCGGTGATTCCTCTCGCGCTTGTTAATGGTTTACCTCATTGACCGGTAATCAAGCGATGTCTTTCCATGTTCGACTTCAGAATAATTCTCACATGGATCGACTTGTACTTAGAGTGAAGATCGAACGAGTTTGAAGACCCCGGATCTAGTTTCATCCATCCGGGCTGCGATATATATTCAGGAAAGATAAAGACATTGACATGTACATCATTGCAGCAGATAATCATCCTACCAAAGGATGATAATTTCATCAAAATTATCAGTCTACCATCAGACGATTGTCTGTTCTATGTACAGAAAAATGAATTTATAAAGCTGAGCATGGGAATGCCCGCCTCAGCTAGATCATGAAAGCAGTATGAAAAATAATGTATTGTATTGTATCTTATTACAAGTCTCCTCCCAGCATTGAATGAACTTCGGATCCTCCTAATAAAGCATTTCACCCGATAAACGGCCTCATACTTTAGGGGGCAACTGTTATAGACATTTTTGTGCCTTACAGCATTGAGCATGAAATGTCCATAATCTAAGGGATCCAAAGTCCCTAAACATGTTGTTCCTACCCCTAGAGGAACAAGGCTAACAAACCATAGCAATTCACAGAAGTTCTCCACCAGAAACTGCTCAAAAACAAGTCAATTCAGGATCAATTCAGAGGCTCCACTAGCTATCTGCGTTGAAATGCAGAGATTGCACTGCAACGCAGGTAGAAGCACTACCAGGGTGCGCTGAGCGGGAAGTGACAAATGACAAGTTCATTCAACGAGGTGGAAAGACCCTGGAAGCTTCCAGAATCTTCTCCAATGACACTTGCCTCAAGGAATTCGACTAGTGATGAGTAAGAGGCTCTTAGTCTCCAAGTGGAAGCAAGAACTGACAGAGGGAGAGGACACTAGTCAGATCTCAAGCTGACTCATCCTCTCTCCAAACATCTATATATGGATCTCTCCTCCATGAGATCTAGAGGCTGGAATTTTGTTATTGCAAAGAATTGTTGTTGGTTTGAGACTGGAATCATTGGGTGCTTAATGCTTTGAAGGAAGGTGAAGATAGGAATTTCATTTGCTGGGAAGGAGATGCTGGATTGGAGCCCTCTGGGTTGTATCTCTTCCTGAACCTTGTTATTCATCAATAAAGCTATCTTGGTTTCTCCTATATACTGATGTATCTTTGATGTATGATTGCATTAGTATGTTTAGTTTATTTCTAGTCCTGAACTAGTTATGAATATGAATCTATGTCTTTGTGTAGTGTTCTCTTCTTGTGATCTTGCAGGAACCTCTTGAAGCTGGGCGAGCGAGAAGGCAAGTAGCTGGGAACTCTCAAAGAGAAGAGAAACCAAATCGAGGGACAAACGGAAGACACTGGTTAGTCCATCCATCTCTCTTCATTCTTAATTCATAAAGGAAGAATACTAGAATAGCTGTTTCTGTTTGTTGCTAAGGCACTGTCACACCTTAGGTGGATAGGATCATCCTGCATAGGCATTTTTCCCCACAACACTATGCCCTTTTTGGGTGGCAGACTTTTAGGTTCTTGAAATAAGACATCATACTCTGAAACAACCTTTTCTATATCAACTTGTTGTTCAGCATTACAGCCCTCAAATACATTTGTTTTATCAGGTTTCTTTTCCTTCACAACCATCAGTAAGAATTGTTTGCATGAATTTATCATTCTTTTCATCTGCCCTGAGTTTATGAGAGTATAATTATTCTTGAGCTTATGAGCTCTTACAAAGTATTTGATTCCATCTTTAACAAGTAGATACTTGTTCTCAGCTCTATAGAAGATAGCCTTTCTATCATACAAGTAAGGACTTCCTAAAACAATTCCACATATATAAAAAGGAACTATGTCTAACTCAACCTCATCTACAAATGTTGACCCAAAAGAAAACTTGAGTTTGCACTGTCTAGTCACTTGTAGTTGTGCTTTATCATTCAACCATCCTAATGGGTATGGTTTCTTATGAGCTGTAGTTGTTAATCCCAATTTCTTTACAATTGCCTCAAAAATTAAATTTACTTATGAGCCACTATCAAACAAAGTATCAATCTTTTGATATTTGGAAACAACTCGAATATGGAAAAGCTCATGCCGTTTTCTCTCATTTTCTTCATTAATAACAGATTGAGCAGAATTACTAGTGATGCTTCAGAATTCTTACCTTTTATACCTGTGGCTACAATAGTTGTTTCATCTCCTGATTCTGACCCCAAATCTTTCTGAATAGCTACAACAGTCTTCTTCTTCTTGCCCTCGGACTTCTTAGGTCTCAGTTATGGATACAGAATCCAACAATGCTCATCATCATGCCCATCCTTTTTATAGTGAGTGCATGAAGTTTTTCTTTTCTGTGCGGTGTTAGCCTTCCTTGCTTCCCACTTCTACTTTCTTTTCTCCTTGCTCTTGCTTGCATTGGGTTGGGATGGTCCCCCAACTTCTGGATTTCCTTCATCTAGCTTCTAGATGAGTAGCTTGTACAGATACCTCATCTATACTAGTGGGATTAAACATGAGGATGGTATGCCTCATGTAACTGTGTAGACCACCAATGTACTTCAAAAGAGTCTCTCATGAGTCTAGTGAGATTCCTAGAATCAATGCTCTCTTTCTAAATTCTTGAGTATACACTTGCACACTTTTCCCTTTCAATTGCCGAAGGGTTTGCCAACTCATCATGGCTTGTTCCATGTAGGCTAATGGATAGAACTACTTTTTAATTGCAGAAACAAAGTCACTCTAGACAGAGATAATTTTACCATGTCTTTTCATATCAGCTTGGGTTCCTCCTTCCCACCAAACCAAGGCAGTGCCTCCTAGGCGTAGGCTTGCCAGCTGAATCTTACTCTTGTCTGATTCGATGTTCTGTACTCTGCAATACACATTGATTTGTCTAATCCAATTGTCCAACTTTTCAGCATTTATCTCTCCATCATATATGGTAAAATCAAATTTAACATGTAGCTTGATCAAATATGCTTTCTTATTATGCACAGGGCTATTAGAAGGTGTGAGAAAGCTTTCCTCTTTCCCTTTTCCCTTGGAGTGGTCATGGCAATGAGACTCATCTTCTTATTTATCTTGTTTAGAACCTGATGAATCTTCAGCCTTATGCTTTCTAAAGTCCCTATACATTTCTTCTACCATAGACTCTATAGCTAGGAAAATTTCTATGAATTGAGGGTCTGGCCCCACAGAACATTCCTCTGACATTATCTTCCAAGGATAGACTCTCCCAATTTCAGGATTAGTTTCAACCAACTGTCCTTCTTCTAATTTGAGCTTTGATCTAGTGAGCATTCAATAGCTAAACCAACACAAGCTTGTCTAACCCTATAGCCTAAAGCTTTGATACCACTTGATCTGATACTCACCCTATGAGTGACCTCAGTTAAAGATTTATTGAATAAAGGTATTACAGACTCATATGTCGGTGTGTGTGTCTATGTTATTTAAGCAACAGATCGATCAGATTGCAAATATACAGACACTTGAAATGGAAAGACAACAGAGAAATACAGTAAGCAAATACAAGAACACAAGAAATTAATGAGTTCACCCTATCCTCCAAGGCTACATGTTAAAATTGGAAACCAGGGAAAAACTTCATGTGGGTCATCTTATTCATGGTTGATAATATTTTTATTAGATTTCTCTCGTTGAGAGGTGTAGGATTGATATAAAGATCATCCAATTCCGATAAGTATTCATGGAGATATGAATTTATTTTGATTATGGAATTATTATCAAGCCGACCTACAACTCATGTAGGCTCAGAAGCCCAACAGTCGCATCTATTCACCCACCAACGTTGTGTATAAATATAAGAGGACTTTTCCTCATTTGGACTCACTCATCTCATCACATCTCTCCCTCTCTACTGTGCAGATATGAGTCTCTTCTCTACTGCGCTGAAATGGGTCTCTCTCTCTCACACATGTGAAGCCGGAAGCTGTTGAATTTGAAGCTGCAACTGCAGAAGTAAAGATTGAATTGCGTGGCCTAGAATATCTCCTCATCTGAATTGTGTTGTAGGTTCATTTGAACCTCCTTTGAAAGCCGCAAATTTTGGTGGTGGAATGAAGTCAATCCGACGAACGGTTTGCAAGATATCGACTGCCCTAGTTTGAAGCCGGAAACTGCTGAAACTGACGCTGCAACTGCAGAAGTAAAGATTGACTTGCGTGGCCTATAAGATCTCCTCACCTGAACTGCACTGTAGGTTCATCTGAACCTCCTCTAGAATCCAAAACTTTTGGTGGTGGAATGAAGTCAATCCGATTGTCGGTTTGTGAGATATGGTCTGCCTTAGTTTGATAATGAAGACGCTAATCTTGATGCTACTGATCTAGGGTTTGCTACTACTGATATGAATCATATTTATTGTACTATTTCTCTCTGCTAAATTATTGAAGATAAAAGAAGCTTTGATCAAAGGGTTTCCCCACACATTGTGGGGTTTATCCCTGGCTAACCGCCACATCTTGTGTCTCTTATCTTGGCTTGTTTTCTGTCGATCGTTTAATGTTCTATCTGCACTTTACTTTATGTACATGTGATTGCTAATCGGTGGAATATAATAAGGAAAAGAAGTAAACTGTTATAAGCATAGAACATACCATAACTTAACATGGTATCGGAGCTGAGGTGAAGACAAAGCCTGAGCAAGAGCAAGAGCAATCATCGAAGAGAATATTGGCAAGGCTATCCTAAAATAACTATGGGGTCCTCAACACTCTTTCATGCCGAAGACAAGCTCCGTGAGAAAGCTGACTATCACGGATGGAAGATGTCTATCGATCTAACCCTTGAGAATCAAGGAGTGTTGGAGGCAATATTATTGAGCCTCCATCAAATGCATCCGTTGTTGCCTGGAAAAAATGGAAAAATGGAGAAGTCAAAACAATAGAAGATCATCTGGGACTCTATCAACAAGCACTTGGTGGCCTACATCTCTGAACTGGACACGTTCAAGGAAATCTACAATAGACTGGTGAGTTTATTTAAAGTTAATGATGCAAACCAAGTTTTGTTTCTTAGAAATAAGCTGAGGTAAATCAAGAAGAGTAAGGATGAAAGTACGCAAGCATACTTCTTAAGAATCACCGAGATCAAGAACGATCTCCTATCTATTGGGGAAACTATTACTGACAGAGAAATGGCACTCACAACTCTTGGAGGATTACCATCCGAATGGTACGTGTTCAAAACTACTCTTCTGGACTATAATGTAATTTCTGGTTTCGAGGAATTAATGGCTAGATGAAGAAGAAACAAGGGAAGAAGTGCAAGAAATGCTCATGCCTAAAGGTCCTCCTGCCGCCTTTTCTTCTCATGCAAAGAGAAGAAAGGACTCACACCGGGACGATGATCAAAATCCCTCTGATGGCAAATCAAAGGAATGACAAATTCAACAGCAAAGGTAAGAGGAGAGCTGGAGATCGAGGAAGAGGACAACCATTCAAGAAGGCTAGAAAGTCCAGGATGTATTAAATGCACCTGACCTCAAAAGGAACCTGGTGTCCATCTTGGTAATGGAAGACAGAGGCTACAAGGTAACCTTCAGCAATGGCAAGGTATGTATATAATGTTAAAGATGCCTTTAATCTTGGGTTTAGTGTTGATTCATTATATCAGGTCGATGGAAGTCCGCTAGGTGTCATGTCTTGTGACACAACTCTTTAGTCCGAACTTTGGCATCGGAGGTTTTCCCACCTTCATTACAAAGCTCTACCCGATGTAAGACAGATGGTAACAGGGATGCCCGAATTCCAAGTAGAGAAATAAGGTGTATGTCTGGGATGTGCCAAAGGAAAGCTCAAAAGGGGACCATTCCCTTCAAGCCAAAGCAAGACCTCCGATATATTACAGTTGGTTCACTCAGGCATACCTGAGGTTGGCATTAAGAGGGAGACTACTACACCACATACTCCTGAGCAGAATGGTGTGGTGGGAAGGAAGAACCGCACGATTGTGGAAGCTGTCCGAGGCATGCTACATGATTAAAGACTTCTAAAGTTTCTATGGGCTAGAACTACAAACACTGCCGTATATGTACAAAATTCGATGCCCTCATCAAGCATTGGGTTCCAAGACTCCTAAAGAAAAGTTCACTGGTAAGAAACCTGATGTTTCTCATTTCAGAATTTTTGGAAGCCCTGTATATTTTCATGTGCTGAAAGAGAAAAGAAATAAATTGGGTGCATCTGGAAAGAAGGGAATTTTCGTGGGCTATGGTGAAAATACTAAAGGCTATAGAATCTATGTAGCCGGTCAAAGGGAAGTCGTAATTACTCATGATGTCACCTTTGATGAAGATATGGCTCTCAGCAAGGTGAACAATCTTCTGACTTTGAGGAGCTCTCAAGAAGCCGACAGCAGGGAACCGAAAGAAAAGGCTGATGAATCAATGCCTGATGTAGAAGAACCCATGGATCCGATTGATCCTCCTCCATATGAGCCTTCCTCTTTTAGGAAGAGGCCTTCATGGCTTAGGGGCCTAGTTGATGATGCTGAAGGACATGCTGCACCCCGAGGAACCTTTTGTGAAAGTAAGAAACCTAATAGGTATCAGGGATACTTGACCATCATGAACATGATCATACAAAATGAGCCTTCATCATTCTCAGATGTCGTCAAGCATTAACTATGGAAGGGTGTTATGACCATAGAATATGAGTCTATTATGGAAAATGATGTCTGGGAAGTAGTTCCCAGACCCCAGGGCAAGACAGTTGTTACTTCCAAATGGATTTACAAGATATAACATGCAACAGATGGAAGTATGGAAAAGTATAAGGCTCGTTTTGTTGCTCATGGTTTGTCCCAGAAGGAAGGTATAGACTATGATGTGATATTTGCACCTGTTTCTAGATACACGACCATCCGCTCGATCATAGCCCTTGCCACTTCACAAGCATGGAACCTACATCAGATGGATGTTAAGACCATGTTCTTGCATGGTTCTATCAAAGAAGAGGTCTATGTGGAGCAACCTGAAGGATTTGAGATTTATGATTGAAAATCTCATGTATGCGGGTTGAAGGAGGCTCTCTATGGGCTGAAGCAAGCACCCCGAGCATGGTATGAGAGGATCGATAGCTACTTGATGAAGCTGGGATTCACTAGGAGTGAAGCTGATCCTAACCTTTACTTTAAGGTTGAAGATGACAAGCCTCTCATACTGGTGTTGTGTGTGGATGACCTCTTTCTAACAGGTGCAAACCCTCTCATTCACAAATGTAAGAGGGAGATGGCTTTGAATTTGAAATGAAGGACCAAGGACTTGAAGTGTGGTAGAAGCCAAGGGAAATTTTCCTATCTCAAGGAAAATATGTGGTAAATATATTGGAAAGATTCGGTATGATGGACTGCAAGCCTGTGACTACCTCGAGGATCTTAACTTTTAGATGTTATATGGTAGTGATGTCGGACCAGACTTGGGAAATGCCTCTGAGTTTCAAAAACTCATTCGCATTGATGTTCTTGGTGAACCTCCATCCGAACATATGTTTTGCAGTTAGCATTGTGAGCTCATATTTGGTTGAGCCTCACTGGATTGATGCCAGGAATCTTCTGAGATGTCATTAGGACACAATCTCTCATGGAATAAGGTACACTGCCAGAGATGTGAGACTACTTGGATATACTGATGTTGATTGGGCAGGCAGTGTGATGGACCGTAGGAGCACTTCCAGGTACTGTTTCACCTTGGGATCTGCTTTGATATCCTGGATGAGCAGGAAGCAGAAGTCAGTGGCTTTGAGCACCGCCGAAGCAGGATATATTGTTGCTAGCATAACCTTGTGTGAGGCAGTCTGGTTGCGAAAGCTCTTCAGTGAGCTGTTTGGATTTACATTGGATACCACTGTGATTCTCTGTAACAACTAGAGGTGGGATTCGATTATTGAGGAATCCTGTATTCGTCAATTGCTCCAGCAGATAGAAATCATCTGGGATATGGTAAGTCGATGAGCAAGGAAGTTCCATCACATTAAGATGATGTACAGGTTGATACACCTTGTCAAAGCCCCGAGGAAAGATCTAATCTGTGATTTTCCCAAACGACTTGGAGTCGGCAAGAAACCCTTGTTCAAGGGTCCTGCATGTTGCATACATTGAGCTCTGGGAGCTCTGAGGGCTTGCGGTAACTACTGGAGCAACATATGACCACAGGGTGACTCACCCTCCCCTGGTGGTGCACACTGGAACAAGATTATTCACTCTCTTGTGGGACAAGATGATTCGCTCTCTTGTGGAACAGGATGATTCGCTCTCCTATGTAGCAGGTTGATTAGTTCTCCTGCGAGGCCTGGATTGATGTGTTCTCCATGGCAGCCTGGATTGATGTGTTCTCCATGGCGATTGTAGCAGGATTGATGTGTTCTCTTGTGAGGCCTGGATTGATGTGTTCTCCATGGCAATTGTAGCAGGATTGATGTGTTCTCCTGTGAGGACAGGATTGATTAGTTCTCCTGTCGAGGCACCTACCCATGCAGTCTGGGCCTCATGGGAAGTACCTCTCATCTGATCAATGAGCAGGGAAATGAAGTTAGGGACCATAGTAGTACCGATGGACGCATCGTTGTAACTACCGTACTCCCTACGCTAGGATGACCTCCATTGATCTGGGATCAATGATACTGGTCTGGGACTAGTGGTAGGAGTTGTACCATACTATGACGCTGACTTTGGGTCAGTTGAGACTGGTCTGGGATCAGTGGTACATACTCTGAGACTGAATTTGAGTCAGTCGAGGATGATATTGGTCTGGGACCATTGGAGTTGTACTCACTATGACGCTGACTTTGGGTTGGTTGAGACTGGTCTGGGACCAGTGGTACATACTCTGAGACTGAATTTGAGTCAGTATGATACATCCTCCATCATTTCTTCTTCTTCATAATTCGGACAAAAGCAGAGTATAACAGAAAAATGCAAGAGCAGAGCAGAACAGAACAAAACAGTACAGATTAGTGCAGGGCAGAACAAGACAAAGCAGAACAGGCAGAATAGAGCAGAGCAGGGCAAGGGTCAGGCTGTACAAGGCAGTGCATTTGATGGATGAATAGTAACGACCGATAGACAAATTGCAGATGAAGTTCTCCATGGTTGAGAGGGAGTGTTAAAATTTGCAACCAGGGCAAAACTTCATGTGGGTCATCTTATTCATGGTTGATAATATTTTTATTAGATTCCTCTCGTCGAGAGGTGTAGGATTGATATAAAGATCATCCAATTCCGATAAATATTCATGGAGATATGAATTTATTTTGATTATGGAATTATTATCAAGCCAACCTACAACTCATGTAGGCTCAGAAGCCCAACAGTCGCATCTATTCACCCACCAACGTTGTGTATAAATATAAGAGTACTTTTCCTCATTTGGACTCACTCATCTCATCACATCCCTCTCTCTCTACTACATAGATATAAGTCTCTTCTCTACTGTGCTGAAATGGGTCTCTCTCTCTCACACATGTGAAGCCAAAAGCTGTTGAATTTGAAGCTGCAACTGCAGAAGTAAATATTGACTTGCATGGCCTAGAAGATCTCTGATGAGCCCCAATTTTGGTACAATGTGGGCTCATTTTGGCCTATTCTACTTGCTCAAACCATTCATTTTTTATTGCTTATGCATGCATTTCTTAGTTTATTCATGTTGTTTGTAGGAAGAAGGGTAGGCACTCTATCTACGTGACTAATGCATTATGATTCCAGGTTTTGGCATTAAAAGGGAGCAAAAGACAACGAAAAAGGAGACAAGGAGACAATGAGGTGGCACTGCTGGTTTTTAGGAGAGGATGTCCACGGTCTTAGGGACATTCCTCGTGATTCCCACCAAGAACTCCGAGCTCCAATCCATCTCCCCTCCGAGCTTAGAAGCAGCCAGCTGTTCTACAGGAACAGCAGTTATAAACTGCTCTACAGGAACAGCAGTTATGACAGTCCTACAGGATCAGCAGTTAAACTCTAGTTGGACAGCCGACCTCCTAAAATCAAGGACACTTGTTGGATCATCGTTTTTGTATAAGTATAGAGGCCTTAGCCTTGGATAGGTTGTTGAAACTCTCGTATTGACTATTGTAATTTTGGAGCACAGCTCAGTTTTTGTTCCTTTTTGTAAGCCAATTTGGCATGATATCAGATTATGAATAAAGAAGGCAGATTCTGATCTAGTTCTGAGTTTTCTTAAGGAGACTATAGCTCTCAGGTTAGGGCCCAACCTGAGAGCCATAGATCCCCTCTGTTGTAGTGTTGTTTCCATTTCATTTCAACACTTTGAGCTTTTCATTTGCACATGCAATTCGAATTACAGGTTGTTAAGTTGGTCTTTTTCATGAGTTAGATAGGAGTTGCTTATGATGAATTTGTTTCCACTTACTTAGTGTAGCAGAGGATAGATATAATCGATTGGAGATCCAACAAAAAGGTTGTTAAGGCTCACTGCCGTCTCATCTGGGATTGGGGTGCAGTCCATGACTAACCACCAAAAATACGCATTTCTTTATTCCATGATTGCTGCAAACACAGTCACGTTATGTTAGATGCTTCCACATGATTCACACCTGCACCACACTCCTTTACCACAGCTTCATGCACATTCTCCTTCGCGTTTAGATTGATGTTCATTAAATTATAAGCACAGGTAGTCTAAGTTAATGCATTTTCGGTTTGGTGATAGTCACAAGCATTTGTTCCATTTACACTGCTTTCTCTCATTCCATTACTTCGTCCTCCATCTTGATCACGCATGCAAACACATATTTGACCTCTGCTCCGCTCTGTTATCTCCCAAAGTCTTTCACTCCTCACGTACTTCCATTCTCTAGCCCTTTCGTTGACCTAGCCCTCTATCTTCCAACCTACTCCCTACATTCACTCCCTATCCCCATTCCTCCACTTCTACAGCCATCACCAGCCTCATTCCTACCTTACACATCTCCCCCTACCATTTCATCACTCCTCCATCACGCCAAACACTCACGGTAGGTCATCCTGTAGCCGTTTGTAGACATCCTGTAGAAACCAGAGTATCCTGTAGGATCCCCTGCAGACTTCCTGTAGGAGGCCACTCACTCGGTTGCCGAGCTTCTGAATGTGAGGAACCTCTGTGGATGGATGCTAAGGATCCCTAGGAACCTCTCCTAGCCTCCCCAACCTGTCCCACGCTTTCCTTCCTTCTCCATCCCATCTGCATAACCAAACCCTAGTTAGCACAAGATCACAATCATTCCACACATTTAAAGGAAAAATACACAAACATATCTTTCATGATGCAAGTAGTTTAGATCCATGCATTTGCACTTATTAGAGGTAACAGCAGCATTGGTAGAAGTTTCATTCCCATTTTTTGCATTGTAGAAGTTAGGCTAGTTAAATTAGGGTTTCCTAGGTTTACATGCTTTGATTTGCTTTCAATTCATTTTTGTCAAGTAAAGTAGCTTCCCTTTGAGAATAGCTTTCATCCATCAATTAGCAAGCTTCTTCTGAGAGCCTATAGAAGTTGGCTTGAGCCCTAGCGGACTTGTGCCAGCTGACCAAGTGACAGCTGCGACAAGAGCTAGTACTTGTGCATATAGCACCGTCGCTTCCAAGTTTGTACGAACTACCGGGTTGATAAAATTAAGAGACAGGAAGCCCCAGGAGTTGTAGCATTATTGCTACAATACTGGAGCTCACCAATCTCCTCATCTAAACTACGCTGTAGGTTCATCTGAACCTCCTTTGAAAGCCGCAAATTGTGGTGGTGGAATGAAGTCAATCTGACAAACGGTTTGCAAGATATCGACTGCCCTAGTTTGAAGCCAGAAACTGCTGAAACTGAAACTGCAACTGCAGAAGTAAAGATTGACTTGCGTGGCCTAAAATATCTCCTCATCTGAACTACGCTGTAGGTTCATCTGAACCTCCTCTGGAAGCCAAAACTTTTGGTGGTGGAATGAAGTCAATCCGACTGTTGGTTTGTGAGATATGGTCTGCCCTAGTTTGATAATGAAGCCGCTAATGTTGATGCTACTGATCTAGGGTTTGCTACTGCTGATATGAATCAGATTTATTGTACTATTTCTCTTTGCTGACTTATTGAAGATAAAAGAAGATTTGATCAAAGGGTTTCCCCACACATTGTGGGGTTTGTCCCTGGCTAGCTGCCACATCTTGTGTCTCTTGTCTTGGCTTGTTTTCTGTCGATCGTTTAATATTCTATCTGCACTTTACTTTATGTACATGTGATTGCTAATCGGTGGAATATAATAAGGAAAAGAAGTAAACTGTTATAAGCATAGAACATACCATAACTTAACACTACATCTCCAGTCCACCTCTCAGTGGTGGCCTTATTTTATTGTGTCTTAAGAAGAGAATTACAATGCAGGGACTCAATATGAGTCTCCTGGAACAAGTTTGCCTAGCAGGGTGGTTCTTGGATTCCCCAAGCCACTGGAGTGCACAGATTCTTTTGCCTACCAGCTCTTTGACCTCTCTGGTCTAACATATCCTCTTGGGGATGGCTTGAATCTCTCAAGCTCTCTAGTGCTTGACATTGCCTTTGCTCAGCGCAGCCCTCTATCTTCTTACTTCTTTTCCTTCACTGTCTTCTTTGCTTCTCTGTCTTATGTCTTCCTCTCTCTCTGTCTTATATTCTCTGTTCATGGCTTTAAAGCCTTTAAAGCCATTCATTCCCATGTATGTTCAATTCCTCTTCCTCCTCCGTCGAATCGCCTACTACAGCTGCGCTTGGAGTTCCCTATTCGGTGTCATCATCAGGCTCATAGGGAGTGGCCACATGTCCTCCTGTAACTGTGCCAGTCTACTTCGTCGGTTCAATTCTTCGGTTATGTCATGGAATGAGTCTTCCTCCACCGTGGCGGTCAAAGCGGACCTCAAATCCTTCTAAATCACGGCTTATTCCCTCGTTAAATTTGGTCTTTTCATTGGGTGTGATGTCAACCATCAGATCTGGATCCCCCAGATCCAACACCGTCCGCTCATTTCGCACGGTTGACTTGCTCGACCGTTAGCACGTGATGAATGGTGGTTTTCTCTCTCCTTCGCTTGCCACGCGTCGATCGCTGAGTGGGATCACTCCGATTTCACCAAAACTGATTACCACCCAAGGAGCCCCCGATCAATACCGTAGGTTTCGGAGTGGGTCCTGCCTTTTAGCTTTCGCCTTTTCCCCATGGTTCCCAACTCTTCCATACGACCAACGCTCGGGGCTTCCCATTTCTAGGGTTTTCGCCCAGCGAATCGCACATAAAAAACCTCCTATGTTTCCCGATCTAGGACTCCCAGGGGCTAATTTTGCCTCCTGCGCAGTCTCCATGGACCTCAATCAACACGCTTTGACCGAGGTCCTCATCGTTCCACGCTTGCTTCCACTACCACTGGTTTAGAGGTGTTTTTGACCGCTGTTTTGAATTCTTTGAAGTCTGTCCCAACCTAGTACAGCCATGGTTCTTTTGATTCTTCTTCATGGATCCAATTCTGATCCCTTAAGGCCCCAAAAATGTTGCCTATAGCACTGCATACCAATTTTGCCTTCCTCACGATGCAACTGTGTTTTCTTTTGTTTAAATGCATTGGCCACACTACACACCCAGTGTGCCCACACACTCAATGTTCCTACTGGCTAACACTGCCTCTAGCTCACGCTCCTCTGACTCACGCTTCTCCCGACTTTTCCCTCTGCATTTAGCTTGTATTATATTCCTCATTGATGTTCATTAACAACAACGCAATTCTCTATTTAATTCCAAACATAAAATATCTGTCTCGATCTGCTCAATAAAATTCCACCCAAACTTCAATTTATCCTTTAATTACAAAAACTTGATATGCATTGAGAATAGACATATGGCTCTAATACCAATTGAAAAAAAATAACAAACTAATAATAAAACACTCACACTCATAAAATAAATATCAGAAATATAGAAAAACCAAACATGGCGAAAAAGGCCTCAGCCTTACAGCATTCCTCACATTCTCATTATTAATCAATCCAATGTATAAAGAATGATAATAGTACAAATAAATACATGAGCAAGTTGGTCTCAAGATAGTATGTCTATCTTGGACACTATGATTGAGAAAATATCTCAACAACACACTAATCTAGGAGCCTAACTAGTTGGAGAGAATCTCTCAACCAACTGTGGAGCGATAAAAAGGTGTCTTGTGAACTCCTAATTACCTCACATTAATTATGAACCCAGGGACGACTTTTTATTTCAAGAGTGTACTCTGTCTGAGGCGGCTATTTACTTAAGAGTAATGTTTTGCAGTATAGTGCTTAAAACCCACAAGTAAATGAATGCTTGAAACAAAATCTAAAGCAAGAAACTGAAATGTTCTAAACTAAATCATTCATTCAAATAACCATCAATCGAGGATACAGTTGCAATAACTCATTCCTCTAGAAATTGATGAAGGAAAAGGAATTAGAGTATGGATCATGGATCTGGGAGCATAATAGCGTCTGTTGTGTCTCACGACAGCCTTGATCCTCCTCCCACACTAAAACAGTAAATGCAAGTAAATGGAATGGAAATTAGAGCATGGACTAAAGATCTGGGAGCTAAGCAGCGACTTGCTGACTCACTATAGCTTTAGACCTTCTCTCACACCAAAGCAATAAAGGCAAGTAAACAAATCAGCAGAAAGTAAAACGGAATGGCGAAATGGAAATGGGACAGCAATAAATGATACAGCAGTAAAATGGAACAGCAATAATCAAATGGAACAACAGCAATCAAATGGAACAACAATCCTTAATGAATTACGAAACAACAACTATCACCCGTATGTACATGATTTACATTAATATAGCAATCTGAAAGTATTGAATGATATGATTACATTTCTGAACAAAGTAATATTGTCTTCAAGCCTCGCAAATACTTATTTTATATGAATCCAATGATGATAACATTTATACAAATATCTTGCTATGGAAATAGATGCAATTCAAATAGATTCACTTCGCGTAATACAGAGACATGAGTTAAAGAACTTATTCAGATTCAGATATTAAGTATAAAGCATAGTCTATCATATGAAAGATATATCAGATTGCTGAAACAATAGAAATAAGCAAACCAAACACAATTTACCGTATAACAATACAACGGCAAGTGTCCGTTGGAGCCGGGCCCGTAGCTTCCAATGGCACCGCCGTAACTTACTTTAGATGCAGGGACGAATTGAACACCAAATCCTTTATATTGATTGCATTAACGAAAGTATACAAAATCAGATCTCAACAAGACTCCATGATCAAAGTTGTTCTGAAACTTATAATTACAACAACAGTCGTCTCTCGCCCTCTGATCTTTGGTTTCATTAAATAGAGAAAGATCAGAGCATAGATAATTACAATCATGATTTCTCTTACAAATTTAGGTTGATTCTAACCCATTGATCAACAAGAACAAGGCGGATTTGGGTTTGCAGCTAAGATTTTGGAGGGCGGCCGCAACTGCAAATCTCAGAAAATCGTGCTCAAAGAACCCTGTGTTTCTCCCCGTACAAGCCGAATTTGGGCAAACTGTTTTTGAATGAAGATAATTGGGCCCGTTCTGGACAAAACCCATGTTCCGGATTTTCCAAATTCGTCTTCATTTGCTCAGAATCTTAACCGCAAAATTGTCACTCCTTAAACCAGCGAATTTCTGAGTTGGCTGATTTAAAAATCAAATCTTCAATCTGGAAGTTACTTTGGAGGCTAAAAATGGTGAATAATGTTATAACCAACTTATTAGCACTATCATTGGTAAAATAATGTATAATAATCAATTTATTAGAAATAAAGGAGAATAAATAATATTTATTCATGAGAGCATAAATAATTAATAAAATGGATTTAAGTGATAAATTATAATAAATGTCATGATGAAGAATGGTAGAAATGGGTGAAATAAACGTTCACAAGTGACACTAATAATGGCATATTATCGACTCTACACACCCCCACACTCAATATATTGCATGTTCTCATGCAACGAAAACTGAATATATTGCATGTCCTCATGCAACCCAAAGACAAAAACCCATGTGTTAACCAAGCAATAAAAAAAATATGTTCATCTCAGCTCATGAAATGGATAGAACAAATGAATTCTTCCTTAATTAATGAATATTCACTTTTGGTAATCTTGATGAAGGCATAACAATTTTTACATTGACATTCAATTATATGCATATATGAAGTTGCAACAAAATATGATATATGTAACAGCAAACTTCATGAACCATTTTCTCAAAAACTTACAAACCAGCTTTTGTTGAAATTTGGCAAGTAAATTTATAATATATGAATGCCTTTATGATCCAAGAATCAAATTGTTTTGATGCATGGATCATGAGATATAAACAAAATGGCTGTAGGTGAGAGTGCATGATTTCCGAAATTTTATGAACCACTACTTCTTGAAATTGTGTGGATTTGTATTAATGATAGGTATGTGTTTTCCAAAAATTACAAGAATTGGGTTCATAGTTTTAAAAATATGTGGAAATCAAAAATGAAATTGTATGCCTTAAATAAGGAAGAAAGTAGAAAATATCCATCATGCATAGCAATTCCTCCCTCTCTCTGAAAAATTAGCATGTCCTCATGCGATGCTAGAAAACAAATAGAGGTGGTTGCTACCAGCTGTTGAATTCTATGCTTGGTGTAAAACAACATGGAATAAGGGAGGTGTTGAGAGTGAATAAGAATAGCAATGGATGATAAAGAATATAAATGGCGTG
>Ga0181471_100139_pt1 | contig 20812 bp, 17 predicted proteins | sample InSIn5gowninarea_FD_119083 | JGI IMG/M metagenome (GOLD analysis project Ga0181471, IMG submission 119083) | Clean room microbial communities from NASA Spacecraft Assembly Facility at Jet Propulsion Laboratory, Pasadena, California, USA -... ...
AGTTTCCAACTCTGCGTTTGAATGGTGGAAGATCTCCTTCTTCTTCTAAAGACTCCTCCAAAAAGATTACCGTCAGCACAGCGTCGAGCAGTAATACAGCACTTGCAACCAGATTTGGGATGAGGTACGGATACGGGTTTGGTTTCGATGAGTCGAATGGATTGTTTTGAAAGACGAGCAGACCTCCCACAATCGGGCCAGTGATACCGCCCAAGCCGTAGATGACAGGTAGATACGTGAATGCCTTTGACTGGTTACTTCGATCTGTGATCTCGCCCAAGCACGTTGACACAACGCCCTGGTTGCCGTTGACCACACCCATCAATGCCTGTACCAGGACAGCCTGCCATAACGTTCGACAGAACCCAAAAGCGACAAAGCAGGCAGCAGTCAATACAGTGCCCGATAATATTACTGGTTTTCTTCCGATTTGATCTGATAGCCAACCCCAAAAGAAATTTGTACCGAGTTGCGCCAGCGCAAAGGCAGAAGCTATTGTTCCTACGTAGACTCCGACTTCTCCGGCGGTGACTTCGGGAAAGGTAGAGGCCATTGCCGGAAGGTATGGACTGATCGAGTTCAGTGCGGTCTGTTCGCAAAGGGCTATGACAGCCAAAATAGCCATTTGCCGTTTCGGAAGAGGAGATTCATGGTGTTCGTCGTGAGCGTCGGTGGAAAGGTCATTGCTCGAGCTGTTTCCCGAGTCCGAGAACGGTCGACCTCTCGACCTTGGAGGAGTAATGTTATTAAAGGTTTGGTAGTGTTGAGTCGAGGCTTGGCGCCGCATAAGCGGTCCTTGGTCAGATTGTTTCATCAAGGGCTATGCTACTGGAAGTAGCTCATCGTCAGACTGGGAGACGTGAAAGTGAGGCAGGTTCTAAGGTGTTCGATTTTCTGAATGTATGATGTCTAAACTTGGCGAACTCGTATCACTGGTCCTAAGCGTTCGAGAAGCTAAAACTGCGACGTGAAGTCCTCGACGTAAGGTGCAACAACAAGAAGATAGTGGTGAAGCAGCGCGTATGTACGTATTACAATTATGTTCCCGAGAAATATGACTGTAGCAAGGCAGTGCATATGGTTATCCAGTACTGACAAGTAGCTTAAGGTTTTTGCTTGTGCATGTAAATTGTACCTGTCCCGGCATTGCCTTGCGCAGTTTTGCTACTAATGACGTCCGGGTGATGAACACCCACCAACCACCACCTGCTTTGTCGTGTGATTCATCAGCTGCAATAGGCAAGCTCAATTGTGCTCGCGCTTACCAGTCTAGGAATAGCGAAGCGGGATGGAACGGCAGCAACCGCTCTTGCTTGCATGACGACTCTTGCAAATCTCTTCACTTTCTCGCAGAGGATTGCTCCTCGACGACGATTTGCATAGTTTACATTCTGCCCATTGATCATGGCTGACTGCGATCTGAGTACTTAACCGTAATTTAAGGAGTATGATAACTTTTTCTGTACAGCAAATAATGCTAACCCAACTGCTCTGAATACCAACCGTTGCCTGTCCAGTCGACAAATGCTCAAGAAACCAAAACTCCATGCAAAGTAACTACACCAACCCTTATTGACCCAAACATTCTCGTCAAACCGCTCTTTGCTGTACATGAACCCAATACATCATTCTCTCATGAGTCTCAATTTCCTCCCTTTCCCTTCCTCCCGCCAGGCGCCTGCTGCAATTCTATCCTATTCATCTTCATGTTCGCCTTATCAAGCACATTCTGCCTGATCACACTTCGACCAAAGCTCCCACCAGCGCCAACGACAGGCCCAGCTCTCGCATTGTCAGCACTACGCTCGTCGTGCCGAACGGCTTGTGGTGTCAATGGAACATTGTGAAACGGAATCCCTGTGCTCATCTCTGAGTGCTGACTACTACGCTCGTAACCTCTAATGATCGTTCCAGTGACCGAAGACGACGCAGGCATGTTAGTGACACTCAGTGGACTCACCGGGCCATCGAACCTGTTGATAGTGTTCCACGAAGACGATGAGCCGACAGGACTAGGACGAGCGATAGGACTGACTGGAGAAGTGTGCTCTGTGAATTTGGATCGGTATGGTGCGGGCTTCTGACGCAGTTCGATTTGGTCCTCCTCTTGGTGAGCGACCGGCGCAGCGGTAGAGAACGGTCGTGAGAGACGTTGCCATGCTTTCTGACTTGCGGACTGCGGTCGTGCCATTGCGGTAGCTTGTTGGTTTGTGTATGGAAGGACTTGATCGCGGCGTGCAGATGGATTCCGTGGAGGGGTTTGCTTGGCTGCTTTGGTTTCGAAGACGGTGCGACCGTTCCCGCCAACGCGCATGGTTGTTGTTACTGTTGCGTTCTTGACGGCTACCGCACGCTTGTCGCGCTTCAGCTTGGAGAGTAGCATGACTGTGATGCAGATGGCTGGAATAGCTAGGAGGATGACTCCTAGAACGATGAAGATGGTGATCATATCTCTTAACGGGCTTTGATTTTGGGTGTGGTTCATGAACTGGGTGAGGCGACGGGTAGCTTAAGTGTTATTTGAAATTGTGAACTCCGGATGAAACTTACAGTGAAGGACGAGTACTGTACTTGTGGAGAACGACGAGGATAAAACAAGCATCTTCAAAGCCGTACTGTTTGTTAGAAGGACAGTGTCTGGAACAGTATTTAGAACGTCTTAAAACAAGGGCTTTGTTCATCGTTATTCATGATTTCTATCAAGTGAGAATTGTAGTCAATTGTCTCGGACAGCGTAGTCCTTTTCCTTGTCACGAATTTAGCATCACCATTGTGATACGGGTTTCTTCCTTTGTCGTGCGTATCAGCTGTCGCAATGGTGCTGCACAGAATACTACACCACAGCCAGAGATGTATGTCATGAAGTCAATAATGGTTGAACATACGGGAACAAAATTGGTTGCTTACAACATGCCGACGCTACCCACTTCTGTGATCATGGTTTGAAATGTCCCCCAATTCTTTAGCACTCTCATTCAGCTCATGTTCTCAGATTAGCTCTCTGGTTCGCATAGTCAACAACAACAGAGCAGCCGCAAGCTTGTACCAAGCCATAATAGCGGCTGCCGAGTGCTGACAATCAATTTTGGCTTTTGACACAAATACTCGTCATCGAACATGATTGTAATGCTGGACTCTTGGACCAAATTCTCTTCCCACCGCCATCGCAAGGACTTGTATATCAAAATGGTGACAAGCCTAAGGTTGCGTACCCCTATATGTCCTCAACCTGGTTGTGCAGATATGCCCTCGTCATATAGACCAGGCGCAAACTGCTCGACCTGCTGAGATTGTGCCTGCTCGACTGGGCTGCAAGTTGATCGAGTTCAGCCTTGAAAGTGACTCGCTGATACATAACATGGATGGCTCAGATTGAAAACTACAAAATGACATTTCAGCATTAGCCGCGAACATGAGAAGTGCTCATCACCAGCCCAGCGGTTACCCGTGAAACCAGAAGAACATATAGCACGAATCTGGGTAACCAGCATGTAGACCAGGAAAGCGAAATCTCAGTCCGTGCATAGCCTCTGCAAGTGCTTCACTCATCACAGCCAGTATGTGTTGGATATGTGTTTCAAAAATGTGAGATTTTAAGATGGTCAAATATGTGTTTACCCGCAGCCTCCAGCAAACAGTATCGGGTAATCCATGGTCCAGTATGGAAGTGAAACCGCAGTGAGCGCCTCGTGTCGGCTTTGGGACAAACAAAGAGAGTGAAATAGGTCTCGGATCGACGATCAACTAGGATCCTTCGATTTCCGTTCTCGTGTCTTCTTTTTCAACCACAAGATCAACGGCAGGCTGCAGTCGACCAAGCAAAGGTGTTACCGGTCGTTGCATTGGATACAAGCGACCACGCAGATCCTGGTCTGCTGCAGGCTGCCGTAAGTTCGGGGGTTGTTTCGGCGATTTAGCTCGGGTGGTGAAGAGTTGTTTTCGGCATAGGAAGCTGATGAGGGACTATTTCGTGATGTAAGCATCAAAACACCACTGTCTATGTTACTCTTCGCGAGACTCACCCTCGACCTGATTCATAGTGGAAGGTCGAACGTTCACCCTCTGGCTTCTGCATACGAAATCGCGCCAAAGCGTGGACGCGGCGCAAGTGGGTGGAGCTTGTTCAACTCAAAATCGTCCACACGTTACAGAATTCACGATAGCACATTTACCATCTATCAATAGATCATCTTCTGAGCCTTTGTAGAACATACAATACAAGTTTCATTGTCATAATCCAGCCCTTTGTGAACTTACGATTCTTTAAAATTATTATGTAGCGCGCTGGCTTTGTTCGCCAGCCTAGGATAAACACAATGAAGTGTGTTGAAATCCGAGCCATGGATGCCTACCAGCATCGGTACAAAAGGTTTCGAGCGAAGCGCTGATGTTTTTCATGGCAATGAACCGTAAAGAAACCAACACCAAGTCTAATCTCTAGTCACAATGAATTCGATCCATTCCGGGATGCCGCCGACAGCACTGCTGGTGACGATCGGAGCTGGCCTCCTCATCCTCATCATACTCGGATCCCTAATCTACACTTGCGTGAAAAGGTCTAGACTACGTGAAGCAGCACGAGCCTCGTATGCCACACCCATTGCACTCCAAGAATCATCATCATCGAGCTTTCGTGGCTCACAGATCGGACCTCTCAATGAGCGGCCTAACGATATTGTCATCAGAGATCCTGAACGAGCTTTCCTTCATTGATTCATCGTGTTGGATCTGCGGCCGGAGTTGTTCTAGAATGGTGACTCTCAAGGTTGTGGAGGGGAAAATGGTCAGGTGAGTGTGTTTCCTTTGTTATAGCTCAATGCATTATTGTCTTTTTCTGCCAATAGTGAGTGCGCACTTCCTTGACAACTGCTTCTTCTTTGTTTACCTGCTCGATGCGAACAGCGAAAGCCATCATCCATGATCCGCTTACGATTACATTGGTGGTGTACCACATATATGTCTAATCTTTCAACTTCTCGTCTGGCGTGAGTTTCATTTGCTGTGTATGGACGACTATGCGATGTTGATTAGATGATCCGGAGGTTCCCATAGTTATAACATCCATCAACATCCGTACCACCAACGATGCCTCTTCCTGCAAGCAGCGGCGTGGCCGTTGGTATAACCCTTGCTATCCTCTTCTGCTTCGGTATTGTTGGTCTCATTCTCACCAAACTCAGTCGCAATCGACAATACAAGCAGGATGCTGCTGCCGACAGGTCGGAGGAAGAAGGGCGATTGAGCACATTGCCCAAGCAAATACCCTCAAAGCCACCTCAGCTCCCGGTATTCAAGACGCGGTCTTCCCTCTCCATGTCGTCTAAGTCGAACAGTCCGAAATCGCCAAAGTCACCCGGTATCAGGTTCACCATCACATCACCAAGCCATCGAAGTCGAAGGAGTGCGAGTATCGATAGTCTGCCGAGCGTCGAGACTGTGTTAGAGAAATACGAAAGAGAGGAGGACGCGAAGATGGAAGAGGTTAAAGCGGACGCCGAGAAGGAGGGAGACGGCAAGTTAACGGGTCAGGACTTGGGCGAGCCAGGACCAGCTGTTTCATCAGCAAACTCCGAAAGTGAAGTTTCAGTGGTGACGAAGAGTATGTGGGATAGACCGAGTACTGGTCTTGGACGACTGAGGGAAGCGTTGGAGAGTGAGGCAGTGCTTGTGGACAAGATTTGAATGGTCATATTTAGGTACACAATCAGATCAGCCAAACATTGGTGCCATTTTCAGAAGAATGTCCTTCTTCCTCGAACACACCCATATCAACGTGACAAGCCAGAGTCCCTAATAGAAGACAGTTGGCAGAACATACTATCGTAAAGTCTGAAATCGGGTGTGTAAAGTTGATGTCTCGAGGTTCGGCCGACTGAACTGCAAAGGTAAGGTACATAGCGACTGGTCGTACTTGCGATGCAGCAGTCACCCACACGGGCAGTTTAATTGTGCACTTTCCCCCATCTGACTCCCAAATCAACAGCAGGGTAAGCTCAGATACCCGAACCCGAAGTCTCGTAGCCGCATTTCTGCCCCGAAGCCCCACCCTGAACGCGCTAGCATTCGATGGATATATTCAGTAACGCGACAAATTCACTCAACAATCACCAGTGGCGCATGAAGCAAGTCTTGACTTCTGCGCACCGATTATCGTGGCGCAGTACAACTACAACTGTCGCAGGTCCAGGGCATGGGTCCTGGGTCTGGTCGTGGGTTCAACTCGCGACAGTTGTAGTTGTACTGCAGCCACTGGTAGATTAGTTACTTACAAACTCCCCTCGCTTCACTATGTACTGCAGTTACAGGCAGGAGTTACTCTACCACATTCCGACCAGCCGTCGGAATGTGGTAAGCTTTTTGTGGATTGATGTTTTGCTTACCTCATTCTTGAGTCGTGTATAGTGTTGATGGCTTGCATTTTATGCTATACACATCTTGTCCATAGCCTCAACTCTTTGATCTTTACTGCTTTCTCTTCTCGATAACTTGTGCCGTGGATACATCTGCTAGAGTCTTGTTTTGGCCAGTCATCGAGCTCAATTCTTACACCAAAAAACCCACTGTCTTCGGTCGCCGATGCAGCGGGTGTTGATTACGATACAGCCAGTTTGCGACCAATGCTGTTCACTTTTCAGGCCGTTCTTCCAGAATCTCCTGACTCGACCACCTTTGTCGTCTCTTGCCCGAGTTCCAACCTTGGATAGCCCGTGAGTGGATGCAAATACAGAATACCGGCAGTAACGTTGAGGTTCAGCAGTACGAGTGCACGTTGTGGTATAATGGGGAATAAGGTGTTCCCGTCTCTGGTTGACAGTGTAAAGAGCTAAGATTTCCACCCATCCTGGTCTCTCCGTCACACAGCTGAGTTGCACAAATATGGTGCGCAGGATGGTGGTGAAGATGATGCAGGCAACTGGCACAGCAACACCCATGGCCGTTCTTGACAGGTGCTCAGATCAAATGATAGATGATTCTCTCGGGTGTCTTTAGGCTTAGGATGCGAAGAAGCAAGACTTGAAGGCCTAATATCGGGTCTCAAGGAGCCAGTGGATAAGCGCAACATTGACGTGCTTGCTGCCGAAGTACCGACTGAAGGAGGGAGGGGGACTGACCGAGGTCTGCAACACCCACGCCGCCATCGGTAGCGAGCTATTCGTGGGTGGTCAACCGCCTGACGAGAAGGCAGTGACTGGTGTACTGTCGTTGTATGTTGGACTGATAATGCCTACCTAGGCGAAGTTCCCAGGAAGATTACGGATATGGTAGGCGATAAGAGTGGTCGGGAGAAACAGCAAAGCCACTGTGAAGAAGGAGGTAAAGGAAGATCAGATTCCGCATCAAGCCCGGACGATTGGGCTCTGCTGTACAGGAAACTAGCGAAGGAGAAGCTTTCGAAAGTGAGGATTTTCCCTATCGAAGGACGGCATCTTGCCTTGTGTATGGTAGAAATCCCTTCAATGCACACTGGGATTGGCAAGCAGCCTTGCTTCCATTTTTAGTTGCTGATAACCGACCAGTTGGCTGGCCTGGGTCGGCTGGCAGGATAAGATGTTGACTCTGGTAGTTGATCCCAGGGCAACTTGTCCAGCTTCAGGAGCATCTGAGCACTGAACCCGATATCGGAATGGCTTGGCGTTGTTGGCCTACTTTCTCCGCTCAGCCAATGAAACAACATCGCAATATACTTTCGAAACAACATGCAGCGTTGTTCACGTCTAGTCATTCAAAGTAACGTGGAGCGACAGTCTGATCAGACGAATATGCAGCGAAAAATACAGTGCAGTGATGGTCTCCGTGGAGAGGATGACAATTGTCACTTTAGACGCAAGTGGGTGGGCATTTCGCTACTTCTGCCCCTTTCCCCCGAAACCAGCTGTTGGCATATTTGGCCTGGCAATAACGGCCATCGGTTTATGGAAGTTGATGGTACATATGAAAGTAACGGTAAAGTTCCATGAATATACCCAAATGGATGATGTTGCTCCAGGAAGTCACTCCCACGTCAGCTATGTTAGTACCCGAAAACACATACTGGCAAACCTCAAAGCTCGTTTGTTTGCCAATTGATTCTCTTTTCACTCGTTTATATTACTACTAACAATGTTTACTCTCGTACTTAATAGTTCAACCATATCATCTGCCCATGCTCTTTTGTATGCTCACTCTTCTCAGCTACTAATGTTGGGATACTTAAATGTCTTCTGGATCAGAGAAAAAGTGTGGTTCGTGCCAGAGGCCACAGAGCAACATTCCAGCTCCATTGAAGAAATGTGCTAGATGCCATAAACAAAACTACTGTTCTCGAGAATGCCAGAAAGCTGATTGGAAAAACCATAAATCGACGTGTCGTCGACCAGCAGTGTCAGCAGCGATAATACCAGGTATCAGCGGCTACAGTACTAGCAACAGCACCCACAACAGATCCAGCCCAGGTCCATGCTCTATTCCTAATCCATTCACAGCTCTAGAGAACAAAACATGGCTCAAGAACCGACCTGAGCACGATGTGTTCAAGCTCCTGGTCGATGTTCACCGTATGCGAATTGAGGACGAATACAAATTCGATGGTGATGTCGATGAGGATACAATACTCGGAGGTGGTACACCTGCAACAGCTCTCGGTGTCTTCCGTGAGTTTTTGGAAGCAATGACACGACTTGGTACAGCTCGACCGGTGGACAAGAAGATTTTGCCAGAATGGTGGAATGCAGAGAAACTGAACGAATGTGTAAAGTTTGCCAGGGATGGAGGAAATACGATGAGCGAAGATAACTGGAGTCGAATTGCGTTACTGGTCGAGAAGCATGATGTTCAGGAGCACTACAAGGACATGACTATGCCAATGCAGTTGAGGATGTTCTCGTACGAGGTTGATGGAGCACTGATCATGGGACAGAGTGGAAGTCAGATGAGGGCAGATATGATTGACGTGGAGAGAGGTAACGCGCATGCTATGGTGATCAATATGGCTTGAAATAAGCTAGTCTACCAGGTCAAGAGGTGGGAGGCGGCCTTTTATCGCGATACTATGAGGTAGAGGTCTAAGCTGTGTCTGATTGTTGGTTTGTGAAGTGTTGCACTCACGATTCTTCCTCCAATACACTCTTTGCGGTATAAGGTCACCGTCCAAAGATGAGTCGAGTCCTGGTACTATGAGATAGTATGAAACATGAAGTACACTAATCAGCTTCGAATCTGAGCGTGGCGTCCATTCATGCTTGTTGTAAGCATATGATTCTAACGCACTCCTCTAAGAACCTGTGGCGCTATACTTGATAAACATAAGCTGAAGCTCTTGGGTTGTCATTGTCAGGTGAGAAGGAACAGATCGAGAGTTCACAGCTGCGAAGCCTAGCAGACACCTCGAAGCCAACAAGTGTGGTAGTATGTCGTGAGCATTGGAGATTGAAGAGTGGAATTGTTGAAAAACAGGAGATGTGCAATGCAGAGATGAGGCCAAGATCTCTATATTCAGTTTTATGCCTGAGGCACATATCATTGAGATATCTTGCATACCTACAGGTAACAGTAAGGTTACTGTTATAAGAAGGACTATAAAACCTCATCTTCAAGCTCTTGCTATTGTATCTTAACTTACTAATTACCTATCGTGAGGCCTGCGTGATGTCGGTTGATTCCGCTGACCAGTGGATGCTGCTATCCATATGATGTGCTTCAAGGTAGGGATTTTTGATTCAATTGTGCTCGTTTTCCGTTCTGTTACCCGACACTCAAGGTCCTTAACATAACAGCTTTCCACAGTTTTGTACTCTATTGCGAGCAAGAGGTATGCTCGGCTAATTTGCACCACAATGACAGCTCCAGCAACGAACGAACGAACGCGAACAGCATATCTGGGTCCTGAAGCCTCTTTCTCACACCAAGCTGCAATCGAAGCTCTGCCTAAAACCGAGACTGTGCCCTTGCCCTCCTTCGGCGCGATTCTACAAGCTTTACAAGACAATCAATCCCGTCCAGAAGGGTATGACTATGCGGTTCTTCCTGTGGAGAATAGTACAAACGGGAGCGTTGTGCAAGCACTCGATCTGCTAGCAAAATGTGGTCTCGATCCAAACACATCAAGGTATACTGATTTGGAAGTTGTGGATGAGCATTACCTGGAAGTTCACCATTGTTTGTTCGTGTCAAGAGCTTGGGCTGAGCACAGGCTGGATCAAGAGGCTTTGAGCTACATACAAGATCACAACGGCGTCTTAGAATCGTCCGACCGCGACCAAATACTGAAACAACTAAATATCAAAACACTATACTCTCACGCTCAAGTTTGGGGTCAATGCAATAACATCCTTTCATCCCTACTGCCTCCGGGTCATGTCGAAAGAGTCGATATGAGCTCGACCAGCGCAGCAGCAGCCTTTGTTGCTGGATTGCACAAGACACAGCCGTCCCCCACCAACGGTCAGCACGGCATCAAAGAGGAGAAACAAAGACCCTTGCCCGCATCAGGTGACCAAGACTCGGCCTGTGCAGCAGCCATATCATCCCTCCTCGCAGGCCAAAAGCATAGCGCGGAGCTCATCTGTATAGCCCGCAACATCGAGGACGAACCAGGTGCGAACACAACCCGCTTCCTAGTCCTACGTAACCGACTACGACAACCAACAACCATCCACCATGGCCTAAACCATCAATCATCCTCGACAACCCAGAACAAATCTCTCCTAGCATTCACCATCTCCCACCATGTCCCTGGCTCGCTGGCCCTCGCGCTTGCAGTCTTCGCAAGATGCGGGTTCAACCTGAGCGCCATCCAGAGCCGGCCGAAACCGAAATCGGGAGGTGCTACAAGAGCTAGCGTCACAAAGAATGGCGGTCCTGTAGACATGAACTGGAAATACGTCTTTTTCGTGGAGTGCCTACATTCCCGTGATGACTCTGAGCCAGACGAAGGATCACAAAAGTTGAAAACATTGCAAGAAGAGCTCAAGGCCGTTACGGAGACGTTGGTACTGTTGGGGAGTTGGCGAGATCGATTATCGATGTAGCAGCGAAAATAAAATAAATGTAGATATATATATCGAAAAGTCTTGAATTTTCAATTTTGTTTGCTCGAGGGCTGCCTCGATCTACGACTTGCTCTACACGGTTTGTATGCTTCTCTATCGTTCAGGCCATGGCTCTCCTCAGCATCGAACTGTCTCTCACCCCTCAATGCCAACATGGTGTCTGCCTCGTTCAATAACTTCTCCCACTTGTTCCTATTTGCACCTATCGCCTGCTGATTCCCTTCATATATGAAGACGCCTCAAACATTGCGGGCACGAACGCCTTCACTCAGTCGTATCGTGCTCGTCAAATTACAGACCGTGATCATCGTGACCACTATGACATTCCAATGACATCACACCACGAGCTGCTTATATGCGTGACACATAACGTAGCGCTCAGTCCAGGTAATATGTGATCTTTCAATGCTGCTGAGTAATTCAGTGACGAGTCAGAACCGAGATTCTGTTTCACCTTTTCATAGAGAATTAGAGTGTTCCTTCAAAGTTGAGTCTTCAAGTCACACGCTGCCTCTTCATTGCATTGCCTCCTCGCTCTTCCCGCTGTCGCTTCCTCTCAATCTCCTCTTTCATTATGCGTTCTGCCTCGCTTACAGGCTTCTGCTGCTGGAAAGCTGTTGCCTTTTTCGGTGCGGCGAAAGCGTTTTTCTTAACCGCTGTTGCGAAGACGTTCTTTGGTTTGGAGGAGGTAAATGACATGGGTTTGATTGAGACTTTGGCTGGAGTCTCTTCTTTTGGCTCTGACTGAGGGGTATCGTTAGTCTTGTTATCTTCTGTCTGCACTTCCTGGGACACTGGTGCTGTGTTGACTGTGCTATCTTGTTCGGGTGATACACTCTTTTCTGTCAGTGGTGGACTGAGTGGTTTTTCTGGTTCAGATCTCTTTGCACCAAAATTCAACTTGATTTTCTCGCCATCAGGTCTTTTGATGCCTTGCACTGATTTTATGTTTTCGTCCTCCGGAACTTCATCTAGATCCCCTTCTTCTGCGTTTTCCTTTGCTTCTCTTGCTCTTCTTATTTGCGCCTCAATCATTCTTTGCTCTCTATGCTCATCGCCTCTGTCTTGTCTCTCCTTCTTTTTTAGAGCTTCCTGCCTCCTTAAACTATCTGGACTGTTATCCACCCAGCTGATCATCAACGCACTGGCTCCGCCTCTCTCCTCGTTTTTATCATCTACATCCACCCTCACAATTCCCTGCCGCCCCAACTCTTTGCAAAACTCCGTCAGACTGTTCCACCTCGTCGCATTCATATGAACGTGCTCTTTGTTACTGATGTACTCCTGGTAGAAATGGTTCGCGTTGATCTTCTTCTCACCGTGTCCTGTGCGAAGTAGTTGAATGAAATCTCGCTGGAATTGGTTCGAGAAGTCGCTGATAGCCCTACGAGGGTCTTCGCCGATGACCATCATATTGCGGACGTGAGATTCCGAGGCAACATGGCATTTGAAACCGTTTTCATCGCGCATCTGACGTGAACAGGCTTGACAGTACCAACGTAGTCGTTGAAGGCCTTTGGATTTCATTTGGTTGGCTATCGCCTTGGTGCTGCCTGCTTCGGCGCGAGGCATGATTGCGAAGGTTTATTGATACAGTCTGGCTGATTTGTATGGGAAGGTATCGTATGTGGACGGGTTCTCGAGCCAGTCCTGTTACGGTCGCAAGAAATCGTGTGTCAATAAACTTGGTGGGCTGTAAGTCGAGAAGTAACGCCAGGTGAATTGTAGCGTAGTAATCTCGCCGTGGCAGCCAAATAGGAACAATGCTGAGGAGTTGTAAGTGAGCAATTGAGAGTCTGGAATGCGACAATCGTGGCGCATTAAAGTGGCTCGCAATCACCACGTGACAATGCTTATCGTGTTTTCGGATTTGTTCCTCAAGCCGCATTCTGGTAAAAAGTTCAGAAAGTTCAGAAAGTTCAGCGGACTCGAATTACCAGCACTTCTACTTGTGTAGTATTGTGCCACTCTACCAACTGTGTTGAATTCTCCCAGCGATCTAGCAGAATCGTGTTGTGTCAACCTCAGACATACCTTAGCAAGAAAGCTTGTAAGGTCACACTGCTCATGCCACAATAGTCCTCACCATGTCTTCCGACGAAATAACTTGGCAGGTCATTGGCCATATTCACTGTTCGTTCAAGCTCAAACTCCCGAATTCTTCCCATGGCTCGAAGCAGACTTTCTGTCGCAATGAGCACAACCTCACTGGCTTTTGCACAAGACAATCCTGTCCGCTAGCCAACTCCCGATACGCCACAATTCGCCCAGATGCTGCAACCGGCGCTCTATATCTCTACATCAAAACACCAGAACGAGCACATCTACCATCACAATGGTGGGAAAAGATTCAGCTACCCGCCAACTATGAAAAAGCACTTGCAGTCATTGATGAGAAATTGATATACTGGCCGAAATTCTACATTCACAAATGCAAACAGAGATTGACAAGATTGACACAAGTTGCCATTCGCGAGAGACGTATAGCGAAGGAGACGGAGAGACTGGGTGAAACACTAGTACCAAGACTCGCTCCGAAGATCAAGAGGCGAGAAGCTACACGAGAACGGAAGGCAGAGTCTGCAGCAAAGGTTGAACGAGCAATTGAACGAGAATTGATTGACAGATTACGTTCTGGCGCCTATGGCGACAGACCGCTCAACGTAGAGGAGGGTATCTGGAAGAAAGTGTTACGCGGTCTTGAGCGTGCCGAAAAAGGCGAGGAACTCGAAGAGGAAGAAGAGGAAGAAATGGAAGGTGAAAGAGAATTGGAAGTGGAGTATGTGAGTGACATGGAGGAGAGTGATGCCGAGGAAGTAGACGATATGGAGGAGTTCGAAGATTGGATTGAGGGAGAAAGTGCCGACGACAGTGAGGACGTTTCTGGTGACGAAGGGCATGAAGGTGATTCCGAGGAGGACGAAAGCGACGAAGAGGGCAGTGAAGAGGATGAGAAACCAGCACCAGGCGCGAAGCGAAAGCGACCTGCACCACCACCAAAGAAAGAGAAGGCCAGGAAGAAAGGCCCGAAACTGGAGATTGAATACGAGTACGAAATGCCACAGAAGGAGGTCGAATCACTGGCCTACTGAAATCAGTGCTGCCTATTCATACGACTTCTCGTCCACAATATTGCGTATCGCTTGATGAGGTTGTGTTTCCTATTCTGTTTACAAAACACGAGCACGAAAGTTCTCAACAAGCATAGCGTCCAGAGGTGGCAGGCAATACCAAACGAGCAAATAAAAAAGCAAGATAGTGAATTGATTTGTCCAAACCCAAAACAAACCAAAAATCCACTAAACAAGCCTGTCTCTTAAACATCATCAATCAGGATCACTTAATGTAGCAAACCAACCACAATCACTCCATGTATACCCACGGGAACGAAGGCAAAAATTCAATCCCTCAAGGGACGTACGTTTTACAGGTTGAGATCAAGTACTACAATGAAAATGCCTCCTTTGTTCTATTGTGACCGCTGCAGAAAGGGTTATGGTCGATGTTCTTGAAAGTGAAGCGAAGAGAAACGATAGGGACTCGTCTGTCGTGGTGCTTTGGCAATGGTTTCAGTGGTAAGTACTAAAACTCAAGGCCACATGTTGAGAGCGATGAGGTTCATTGATATTTCCTCATGAGGGGAGAAAGTGTGGCAAAGGACGATAGTACAGAGGATGGATGGGTTTTTAGTATCTTGTTCTCGTGAGGGATAGTCAAGTACGAGCATGTAGGCATGAGGATGAAACCAATGTAACAAATTCAAACATGCGCACTGATCAGCCATCGGCAAATGATCAAGATTCTCGTATATTGAGGAAGGTTACTCTTAGAGATTGTTACTACCCAATTATATTTATGCTATCAGGATTGTACTTCCTTGAGCCCTGTTAAGCCCGAACTCGTCTAAGCCTTCTTCTTAAGGTATAGAGTCTGAGCATTGCAGTAAGCCCTCAAACCACCCTGGGACCACTCATACCCAATACCCGATTCCTTGTGGCCACCAAACGGCGCTCGCGGATCAAGCTCAAGATGGGTATTAACCCAAACGGACCCAGCCTCAAGCTGTCTCGCAATCTTATTAGCACGATCAAGATCAGTAGCCCAGACCGAAGCACCCAATCCCATACGGGTACCGTTAGCACGGGCAATGACCTCGTCCTCGTCCTTCCACGTCATGACAGGCACGATAGGGCCGAACGGCTCCTCAGTAGCGAGCTTGGAGTTCTCGTCTGGTCGGTCGATGAGCGTGGGTGTGATGAAGTAGCCTGGCTTGTCTTCGTTGATGCCGCCGACGGCGACTTTTTGACCCGATTTTTCAATGTCGGCGAAGAAGGTCTTGACTTTTTCGTATTGCATTGAGTTTTGGACGGGGCCGAGGAAGGTGCCTTCTTCGGCGCCGTCGCCGACTTTTAGGGTCTTGGTGTAGTCGACCATGGCTTTGAGGAAGGGCTCGTAGATGTCTTCGTGGACGTAGATTCGCTTGATGGCGAGGCAGATTTGGCCGCTGAAAAATTGTTAGTTAGTGATTAGCTTGGGGAGAGGGAAGAGTTATCGAACCTGTTGAGGAATGCTAGTGTGGCTACTTTGGGAGCAACAGTAGCAATGTCAACATCTGGGCAGACAATTGTTGGGTCCTTTCCACCAAGCTCGAGGGTGACTCGCTTGAGGGTCTTGGAAGCGGACTCCATGACCTTCTTTCCGGTGAATGTTGAGCCAGTGAAAGAGATCTTGTCTGGGCCAGGGTGGGCAGTGAGCCATGGGCCAAGGTTGTCATCGCCAGACAGCACCTGTACAACACCTGGGGGGAAGAATTGTTGTGCCAATTCACCGAGCTTCAAGTCACAGTATGGTGTGAATGGAGATGGCTTGATGATGATCGGGCAACCAGTGATGAGGGATGGTGTGAGCTTGCCGGCAGCAAGTTGGATAGGGAAGTTCCATGGCACAATACCGACGGTCACTCCCAATGGGGTATATCTGACAATGATCTTCTTTGTGTCGTCCTCTTCAACGGTCTCTTCTGGGATCTCGAATCCTGACAGTGTTCGGATCCATGTCACAGCTGAAGCGGCCTCGGCCTTTGCGAACATCAATGGCTTGCCCTGCTCTTGAGTCAGAAGCTTAGCGAAATCATCGACGTGTTTCTCAAGTTCGTCAGCAAAGGCTTCGAGGGCCTTCTTTCGTTCGGCGTGTGACACTTGGGACCAGGTCTTGAAGGCTCGCTTGGCAGCATTGACTGCGTTATCAACATCTTCTTGTGTTGAGACAGGGACCTCTGGGAGTGGCTTGCCAGTGGCGGGATTGATACCATGTCGTGTTTTGGAAGTACTGCTCAATTTGCCGTCAATGGTGTTGTGGTATTCACCAAAGACATTGAAGGCTGGAAGTCCGACTGAACCCATTTTGTTAGTTTAGTTGTATATGGTTTGATTATATGCAGAGGGAGTGATGGACAAAGGGATGAGCGTGCAGGGGAAAAAATACCATCTACATATATTCGTATTTGAAATCCATCCGTTTGTTAGGTGGGGTGCCATGATCTCCGGCATTCGAGTCAGTCCGGGATCTGAAGACCTCGGCGATGATATTGATGACGGTGGGGTGAGGGGGCTTAGTGAATTCGACACACTCGACTCTGTGCCCCTCCGCGCTGCATCCACTATTGGGTACACCCCTGGAGACTTGGTGCGGAGTAATTACCGCCAATGAAGCACTGTATTGAGGGTCGTGGAACCCATGCAGTATTTCTACGAGTTTCATTCGTTTATAAAACAGTCGAATAGTACTACATTGTACAGTAAGCGCGGATGAATTTTGTGTTTGTATTTCCTCAGCGTTTGTACACTCACAGGCAAGGAAGATCACATGGATTTGGTGTGCTGAAAGGCAGCCCGAACCCCTGTGTGCATTTGGTATCCTGTGATTCTGAATGTGAAACTGTCTGAACATAGGTCAGTTGTGCCAGAGCTGGTTAACATTGGATCAATACTTCATATGTTCAGCACACCAAATAGTGCCTTTGTCCTGCTCCAGTACGCGTTGGCTTTGCGCCATCCTTTTTCGGTCTCTGTCGTGGCCTGCTCAGGAGATCTCACCCCAAGTGCTATCGAGATGTATTGTTCATCAAAATCATTGCGTATGTAGAAATGTTTCGTATCTGCAGAAATTGCCCGCTTGTATATGAACTTCCCGACTTGCCTTACGGCGGCAGCATTCCAGAGATCGTGTCCTCCATGCTTGAGCATCACCAAACACAAGTTCTGTAACACTGATATGAGAAGAGGGGAGGGCAGGTCTTCTGCTACAGTAGTTGAAATAACACGACCATCCGCCTTTTCTGTGATGGCAGAAAACTCTCTTGCAACAGTTTGAGCCAACGACACGTGTAGCTTCGTCGTTGATTCTAACAGCTCTGGAAATTGTCCTGTTGGCAGTAGCGACTTGAGTAGGAAATGCATCTCACGTACAGCGCGGAGCATAAGCGTTATGCGACTGCTATCATTCGATTTTTCATCTCCATCAACATCTTCCACTACTCTGGCCGTTTGCTCCCCAACCTTTCTTATAAGGTTTTCTGTTTCCAGCTGCAAGGTAGAATTGAGCTTTCCAAGGTAGGTTTGACTGTCATCCTTGGAGAGAGCAACAACGATTTCCCGGGCGATTTCCTCGTCGTCATCGTCATACTCTTCGAGCTTGTCTTGCCATCTGACTCTGGCAAGGTGTTGTAGTGCCTCTTTGCTCGCATTGAACCTTTGCAACCAGCGACGGAGATATTGGAAGTACTTTTCAAGGTCACTTCGAACACCTAAGTGTAGGCGGTGTATACCTCGCAGATATGTTGTGGTACGTTTCGTGGTCGATGCCTGTATCAAGTGGGAAGACCACAAAGAATTGTCCTTCTCAGCCTGACGAAGCTCGCCTAACTTCTGACCAAGTGCTCCGAGCTCTCGCACATGCTGCTCGATAAGCCCAACAATAGTTTTCGAGAATACTCCACGGATGGAGTTCAAAACTGTCATATGCAGAGAAGCAGAAAAACAGTTTGGCAAAAGAATCTCCAAGACCTCCTGTCGCATTCTCAAAGTCTTGACCAGTTTTACATCAGACAGAGTCGAAGTGATGCGATGAACAAGATGGTTCGTTGCGGCTTCAACCCATTGCTGCAGATTGCTCTGTAGTTCTGCTTTTGATGGTGCCACACGTCTGAAGTACGGTGTGAATGACACAATATCTGGAGGTAGAAAGTCTTGATTGATATCGAGCTGCAAAGGTTCCGTCTTGAGTATTTCACTGCTCTGCAGTATTGGATGTCTCTGCAACTCGTTGAGTAAATCAGTAACAACACGGCCCGATAGAGCTTTGATTGCGACAACTGATGCAATCAAGTAATGACAGCTTTGTCTGAGGTGACTGACATTACTGGAAATGTCCTCGAATGAAGCAAGTCTTTGCAAGCATAAATCCTGGAAGTGTTTCATAGCGTCAACAGAGGATGTACTTGTAAGCAGGCAGTGAGCACCGAGAGACTGCACGAGAATGCTGAGCGGCGTGGACGGTCTCAAGAGCAGACCATCTATTTGATGACTAGATTTCAGTCTTATCTTCTTCAATCTGGTCTGCAACCAGTGAATAGTCCGGGTAAGCCCGTGCTTGTCTTCAACATGTTTGACTAGAAGTCTGGCAATGACGATGATCTTGCTCGATAGCAGCACAGCTCGCTGTTTGATTGCGCTCGAAGCACATCGTAATAGCACATCGAGTAGTCTAAGTTGGCATGCTAGCTCAGTCTTGTGCGTGAATCTCTCCTGATCGCGTCCATACGATGGTGGCTTGCAGGCCTCGCTAAGGGAGGAAATGTTGGCTTCTGCATCTCTGGTTTGAACATTCAACTCAACGATTTGCTCTGCTGTTGCGAGAAGTTCCCGGTAGTTGCTGCCGACGAGAGCACGTAGCTTTTCCTTGTCTCGGAGTGCGCTGGTACGAAGTTGTTTCTCGAAGGCTCTCACGCTAGAGATTGAATGATTTTCCAACGCGTCCTGCCAACTCGTGGGAATATTGGTAGTGCTCATTGCGATAGTGTCTACTCGCCTCACGCCGCGCAATCACATATTTGAATAGAGAGCCTCGAGTACGTCGACCGGAGTTTCTGAATTGTACTAGAGTACACATTACAGGAATTACCATGTTACATAGAGTCTTGGCTCGCTTAGCGTGCATGTAATCCATGCCTTTTCCCAAGAGAAACAGCCGTCTGGTCCTACAAACGCTCGTGGCAAAGATGGATGTCATTCTACGGCATTGATGTACAGCTCTTGTAGGTCATCCAGATCTTCCAGGGCGTCCACCACAGTTTGTAGCTCAGATACCTGCTGGCTGTCCAGTTTGACTAGAGTGTCTTCTTTGGGATCATACAATATCTGATTCCTTTCCACTTGCAGACCCAGAGCAGACGCCAGTCTCTGTCCGACTGATGTGACTAACTCTGGGGGTGTCTCAACAACGAGACCATCATCCTCCACTGTAATCTCTTCTGCACCAGCATCAATAGCCTCATCCATCGCTTCGTCCACCCCTATAGATTCATGTGGCCTGAACCAGATCTTGCCCTTCTTCTCGAACGAAAAAGCAGTGGGTGTGAGTGACCCTCCGGCTCGTTGTATGATCATCCTCACATCTGCCATAATTCGATTTTTGTTCTCGGTCTGGCACTCCATGATAGCAGCCACACCATGAGGAAGCATAGCCTCAATAAAAACATTGTCGAGTGTTGCCCCACTTAGGCTCTTGCCTTGTCCTTTGGCGATGGCACGTTCAATTTGATCTTTAGATAATTGGCCCTTCTTCGCGTTGTTGATGGCGAAGCCCAAAGCAGGGTTAATCTTCACATCTGGACCACCATCTGTTAGATGTTAGCGACTGCTGTGGCTCCGATCGAGAGCTATGGTACCTTTTGACGCGCGTATGACAGCCAAGGCCAGCACAGTCCTTTCCTTGCTCTTTGCAGCGTCATTTTTGCCTTTGTCATGCTTGATCTTTGACCAGCGATTGTGGCCAGATTCAAGACGCGTGAGACTGGAAAATTGTCTGCATCGTGAGAGACGAAGCCGCGAAAGCGCAGCTATCCTCACGAAATGCTCAAATGGCATGCGTCTTGATACCGAGAGAAGTAACTATACAAGCATTCGACGTAAGTGGTGCAGATGATCTACCTATGAAGGAAGAGCCAACGAGGCTCCGCATGCTCCTTTCCGCTCGACACAAGGCTACACGTACATGTATACCAAGCGGGAAGAAAGTGATTATTACCCAAGGAAGCGAATAGTGATAGTGCTTGCTTAAAGAGACCCCTTATGCCTCCTTGAAATGTGTTCGGCCGGTCTGAACACTGTCTTTCGATTATGGCAACCCCTGAGACGGCAGTGAACGGAGCGCAACAGGACGACCTTGCAGTGCCAGTGCTCGACATCTCGAAACTTCATGCACTTCCTACAGAACAGCAAGACCTCTTTCTCTTAACATTCGTCGCCGACCTCCGGCAAAATGCTCTTGGTACACCTGCTCAACAATTGCCTGCAGCACAGCCTACTATCAAGAGAGAGATTATAAAAATCGTGGGGCTTACGGCACCGTCACCTTCGCGTATCATTCGACACACTCTTGGTCAAGTTCTGTCAGACTTGTACACGAGAGGGAGCCGGCAGTTGCTTGTTGAGACTATAAATGATCTTCTTGGCTTCATCAACACTGGCAAATCCGATAAAGAGGCAGGTACCAAGCATACCGCT
>Ga0181471_100111_pt2 | contig 20670 bp, 3 predicted proteins | sample InSIn5gowninarea_FD_119083 | JGI IMG/M metagenome (GOLD analysis project Ga0181471, IMG submission 119083) | Clean room microbial communities from NASA Spacecraft Assembly Facility at Jet Propulsion Laboratory, Pasadena, California, USA -... ...
CATGCTGGATTCGCTTTTGTTTGCAACTTGTACGCTTAGTAAGCACTGCTATCTGCTCTTTAAGCTAGTAAATGCGTAACTTTATAATTATATTCTTATGCAGTATTGTCTTAGCTCCTTTAATTAGCTGTAAGTACCCTTTCTAGGCTAATTATAGGTCTTGTATAAGGGTATTGCCTATAAGTCTTAATTATAATCTAAATTTGTGTGTATTGCTTAGTGTTCTTAACTCCTAGGGTGTTTCTAGGTGGGGTACTAGTAAGGGCGTACAAATCTGCACATTAAGGCGATCTAAGACACGCTGCGCGTTAATAGGCACTAGCCCTAAAGCCTTAAAGGCCTTCTTGCAGTTATTATATATAAACACATAAAAAAACGCGTCTTTAAAGGCTAGAAGGAAGCCTTCCTTGTTAATATAGAAGACGCGTTATAATGCTAAGCTTTATACGCGCTTAGAGTACCTGCGTTTTAATAGCAAGAAACACACTATATTAAGTAGTTAGAGGATGTGTAATAAGTAAGCAGGCATATAAAGGGTTAGGATCTTGTGTACAAGGCAGTAGTCCTTAAAATCCTAGTTAAGGTGGCTTTTATAGCTGTCTAAGATAAGCAGCCTGTATAACCCCTTCTAGCGCGCCTTTATATGCTAGTTAAAGTGCTTTAACTACTTAAGACCAAGTGCATTAGTTGTCTAACTGTTAGTAGAGACAGAAAGCTTCTAATTGTATAGTATATCTTCCTCCTTATACTAGGCTAAGATATATATAATGCCTTTGTAGATAATAAAGGGTAGGATAGCATACCTAGCAGCGCAGATGCCCTAGATTACTGTCACCTACTCACAATCCCCTAGCTAAATTAGATCAGGCCTTGTACGTCTCTTAGAGCCTGTAACAACCTTTATTAAGCTAATCACACCTATCTAGAAGCCTATCTTATTAAAGTTATAGATGTTATCTAGATAGACCCTATACTAGGTAATTGTGTCTTGTACAAGCTTAAACTACAAGTTAATAAGCTCTAGGTCCTCTTATATAATTCTCTAGTAATCCTTTGCTTAGTTAAACGCTATTTTAAGCTGCTCTGTACAAGAGACAAACTGCTTAGCCTAGTTCTTGCTAACAGGTGTCCTGCCGCGGGCAGCTAGCAGTTAATTAGCTATATCTGCCACCTTAGACAGTCTAGGGGCAAATCCTTGCGTGTCTAGATTAAGGATATGTTGTACAAGGGTTTGCTCTTCTATAGGAGTAAGCTTTTGTCTATTAGCAGTTGTAGATAGCTAGAAGGTGATTTTGTTCTGCTAATTAGAGAGCTGTTGTTGTAGGACCTTATACGCAGTGGCAGTAAGGCGCACGCTCTTAAATTAGCCTAAATTGTACGCGTTTAGCGCAAGGTTAATCCTACCTTCTTGCTATAGCAGTTGCTGTTTGCGTTGTTAAGCTATTATGTGTTATATATAGAAGTTGCAATGCTAAGAAAAAGTTACCGCTTTGGTGGTGTTACCGCCTCGGTGGTGCTTCACGTTATATAATCTAGTTGCGCATTAGGTTTTTAGCTTAGTGTCTGTACGCCTGCTTCAAAGGGGCAAAACAACCTATATTAAGCAGCTACAGGAAGTGCAATAAGTAAGGAGGTGTATAGATAAGTGTAATCTAGTTGTCCTTGTAGTATTACTAGAACTCTAGCAAGTTATAGCTCTTATAGCTATTAATAACTAGTAGATAGTATAAGCTTATAGTACACCCCTTTATGTGCGCGTTAAAGTGCTTTAACTACTCTAGACTAAGCTTACTAGTAGTCTAGCTGTTTTTAGAGACTCTAACAACCTAATCCTAGAGTAGAACCTCCTCTTTATACTAGGCAGAGAGGTAGTAGTAGGCCTTAAAGATAACAGAGGGCAGAATAGCCTGTTATTAAGCAATAATCCTCTATTTGACTATTATCTACTCCTAGTTACCTAGCTAGACTGCCTTTAGCTATCTGTAAGGGCACTGTAGGCAGGCGATTAGATATAGGACAAATAGGTATATATTAGAGTAAGTCTAGATAAATCCTTAAGGGTTTAAGCCCTAAGAATTTAGGAAGTTATATACATGTAGCCTGTAAGCCTCCTGCCTAGGCCTAGAGAGCCTCTAACGTCTAGCTAGTATATAAGAGGGTAGAATACCTATAACAGGGCCCCCCCCCTCTTCTTATAGTTTGTCCTAAACTGCAGAGACTTAGAGAGATAACAGGTATCTATATATAGTAGCTATATAATTAAACTCTGGAAAAACCTCTATAAGGGGAAAACACATTAAAAGAAATATAATTATAGTGCTATTAGCTAACTTTTGAAAGATATATAGCTAGGTATAGATTTAAATAGGAGACCTTTTCTCTAGTATATGTTAGTGCTAGTCCTCTATAATTACGTGCTCTGTCCTATAGGCCCTATAGGTACCTGCTGCTCTTATTCTAGGGACATTAATCTCTAGGACCTAGGTATATAGTTTAGTAAACCTGCGTATTGCCTGTTTAGTTAATATAGCTGTTAGCCTGCAGACTAACTAGTTACCTTCTAGTAAGTATCTAGTAGTACACCTTATTTATTCTATAGGATCTGCAGATACCTACTGCTCTAACTCTAGCTACTATAGTTACTGGGGGCTAGGTATTTGTTGTTCTTGCTAGTATAGCTAGACTTATATAATAACTTACCTTAACTAAAAGGCATTCCTTAGAATAGCCTATTAGCTTCTAGGGAAGGTCCTGCTTCTACGCAAGCAAGCCTAGAATTTATATTATTATAAAGGAAGGCTTCTTTATACTATATTTTAATCTATTAGCTCACTGCTATTTAACTATTACCTATAGACTATTTGTGTTAACAACAAAGTCTAATTACTTAGTTATTAAGTAATCGCGCAGCGTTACTTAATATATTGCGTTTAGGAGATGTTTTAAGATTTAATGCTTAGAGTAGTAAAGCATTTTATTTGCTAAGGCAAGTAACCCTATGTTACGATCCCGAACCACTAGTTCTAACGTTAATAATTACAACCAATGCGGCACAGCAAATACGCTGCTAGGGAACAATTATATGTAAGCAAACAGGGAGGTGTTAGCAGTTAGTGTTTAGCAATAGATCCATAAGGATTATGTAATATAATTAGTCTTAGCGTGATTAGTATAATTAGTGCTTAGTGCAATTAGTAATTAGTATAATTAGTGCTTAGTGCAATTAGTATAGTTAACAGGACTAAGCAGACTGCATTGCCTTTAAGTATATAGCACCTAGGAATATAACCCTTATAGTTTGTGTTTAACTTTATTAATTAAGCTTGTTATTAGAATCTTATCTTTAATACTATAGCTAGTTAATCCTGTTACTAGCTATTAAACCTACTGTTGCTATATTAGACTTTGTCTAGACGCAACACTCTACTAATCTAGGAACTATACTCTATCCCTAAGAACTAACCTAGACTAGTACGCTTTAGGACTTTGTCCTATATAACTTTAACAATTTAAACACCCCTAAGATAAGTACTACTTTAGGATTACATGCTGTCCCTAGTAGCTCCTGCTTAAACAGTATAGACATGACTTAAACTAGTACTACAACCTATAGCGTTATAAATGTCAATAAGCCTAATCTCTATTATGGAGATTATAGTAAGTTAAACAATAAGCTTATCTAGTAGAACCTCTTCTTTATGTTCTAAGGAGAGAAGATGCCTAAAGAAAATAGAGTTACCCTTATAATAAGCTATATGCGTAGAAAAGCCTTTAAATAGATTGAGCCCTTTATCTAGCAAGCTAATGTAGGCAAAGCTCTAGATAAAGTAAATAAATAGATTTAAGACTTTAACTAATTTAAGGAAAAGATTAAGCTAGTCTTTAGAGTCTCTAATAAACCTATAATTGCACAACACAACATCTAACACATTTATTAGAACAAGTCAGCTATAGACTATACTGCAGAGTTTTAGCAGCTTGCTGCTAATACTAACTAGAATAACACTGCATTAATTACTACGTTCTACTAAGGCCTTAAGCCTAAGGTTAAGGAAGAACTAATGCGCACTAGCGCTAGCACTAATACTCTTAGTAACCTTATTAACACTGCGATTAACATTAATGTTAAACTCTATAAGCTCTAATAAGAGCTCTAAGACAATCTACATATACGCATAACAGAGCTACGCCTACTACTACGCAACCTATAGCACAACAACCTGTCTAACTATAGAAATTGCAGAGGCTGCTACTAACCTAATATTAGATAACGTGTTTATAACAACATCTAAAGTAGATACTTTAGGCTAGAAGCTATAGATTTGTTCAACCTTAATAAAGGTTTAGATCATTAGAGCAAGGGAAATAATAAGAATAAGTCTAAAGTAACTTATTATAATTATAGCAAATAAGGCTACTGTCAGGCCGGAGGCCATCCCTGGGAGAACCTCGGAGGCTTAGCACAAAATGGACCTATATAGCCCCGCGTAGATTGCTGCGGGACGGCAGCGATTACTCTATCTACTACCTAGAATATACTTCTTGTGTCTATAACCTCTATCCTATCTGTGCAGCCCCTATTGTTTAACATTATAATCGCTTAAACCCACACACGTCTAGATAGAGGGTATGCCTACTACACGATCTAGAGCTGCGTCTAATCAAGCTAATCCTGTTGTTTTAACTCCTAGAACACCCCTTCTAGTAATCTAGTCCCTGTTAATAGAGGAAGTTAACAATAAAAGGGACGAACAGCAGGAGAATGTGCAGGCAGAATAAGAAGTGTTAAGGGAAGAGGTGCAGTTGCCTAGATTGCAGATCTAAGGCGCTGCAGAGGCTAATTTAGCCTAATCTAGGCTATCTAGCGCAACATTGCCTACTAAGCTGGACTAGATGCGTGCATGGCTTAAAGCTATAGAGGAACAGGAGGAATTAAATGCTTTGCAGGAACTTAGGCGCTGCTATAAAGCTAGTGACATAACTATAATCTAGACCCTCTAGAAAGGTGTCCCTTAACCTAGGACCGCACTGATAGTGCCCTTATTAAGCCTACTAAGGCCAAACCTGCCTACAACGTACAACAAACACAATCGCGCAGAGTACAACCGCTAGGAGCGCGACTGTAAGGGGTTCTTCCTATAATCACTAGCTAACTTCCGCATGGAAGCACAGAAAGTAGACTTTAGTCTACGCTATGTGGCAGAAAGTCTAAAGACCTTATAGCAGGCCTATACTGCCTTAAATCTTCGCCTTACTCTGTTTTGGGCGCTAAAATAGGTAGATTTAAAGACAGTAATGCTGAACGCACTAGGAACCCTAGCGGAACGCAGGCAAGCAGCTTATGAAGCCCTTAAGCGCTGCAAGTAATAATCAGGCTAGTCCCCTACAGACTTACTTGACTATATAAGGCCGCTGTGGGAAGAACTGGGCGAGTTTTACTCTGAGGAGATGAAGGTCCTTGAATTTATGGCTGGCCTCCACAATTTAATCTAAAGGGATCTCTATTTAATTCCCTATGAACAAAGAAAAACCCTTCTAACTATTAAAGAGCAAGCTAACATTATTAGCCGAAGGCTACCTTTAAAGGGGGTAAACCACTAGAATAGTTCCTAAGGATTACATAGCTAGCTAAGGAAGGCAGGCTAAAACCTAAAGAAACATTAGAAGAGTTTATCTGGATCAGAGGGGGACAGCTAAACCCCTAAAAGCTCTAAGAGCGGGCTGTCAGGCTAAACGGGACTAAAGAGGGCTAATTAGAGGCCCTCTGGTCCACTAAGGTCCAAAGTTACGTGCTATGAGTGCGGGGAAACTAGACATATCCAACCTAACTGTCCAAAGGCTAAGGACGGGAGCAACAACTCCCCTTGCTCCTAGTTAGGAAAAGTGAGCAGGCAGAAAGGCTGATCTCCACCCTTGCTGCCCATGTTGAGGTCTTAAAGGAGAAGAAGGAGTTAATGTCACTCTATAAAGCCCTATACAAGCCCCCACGACTGTTGACAGTTAAGGTGGCCTTTTAGGGCAGACAAGCTATTAAGGCGCTTGTAGATGGAGGCTTGCAACTCAATCTAATGTCCGCAGTGCTGGCAAAAGAGTTAGACCTTTAGGTATCCCCGCTACTAAGAATAGTAGCGGAAGGAGTTAGTAGCACAGAGCTGCTGGTCTATAGAACTACTACTATAAGTGTTGCCATTACTAACTCTAGAGGACGTGTGTAAGTGCATAACGTGCCTTTTGTAGTGTCAGACCTAAGAAGGTACAAAGTTTACCTTAGTCTGCTATGGATTAATGACTGCGATCTAAAGCTAAGCTATTTGAGCTAGCGTTTGCTTTTTAAGGGCGAAAAGTCTAAGGACTAGCCTAAGTTTGAGAAGTTAGCTATAGAAGACGCGGATTAGTTTGACTGCATAATGCGTGATCCCGCAGTGGATGTATATGCGTGCATAGTGAACTCTGTGGGCTAGATTGAGCCAAAGGATCCCTAAGAGGGGTTAATCCTGGCTGAGTACTGTGAATTTGCGGACTTAGGCTTAAAAGACAATGCTTGAATCCTACTAGACTATAGAGCGCAAGATTTAGCGCTAGACATAGAGCCTGGGACAAGCCCTCTGTATTAGCTACTGTATAACCTGTTGGCAACGGAGCTTGAGATACTTAGGAAGTATCTGGCAGATTATCTGCAACGCGGCTGGATTCGACACTTAAGGTCGCTAGCTAGGGCCCTAATCCTATTTGTAAAGAAAAAGGATAGTAGCCTAAGGCTCTGTGTAGACTACAGAGGCCTGAATAAGGTGACTGTAAAGAACAGGCACCTCCTCCCCCTTATTGCGGAGTCACTGGAATGATTGGCAGAGGCTAAGTTTTATACTAAGCTAGACGTACAAGAGGCGTACTACCGCATCTGCATTAAGAAAGGGGATGAGTAGAAGACAGCTTTCTGCACAAGGTATGGTTATTTTGAGTACACTATAATGCCCTTTGGCTTAACAAACGCACCTGCGCAATTCTAAGCATATATTAATAAAGCGTTGATTAGGTTAGTAGATATTACATATATTGTGTACTTAGATAATATCCTAATCTTCTTAAAGACAAAGGAGGACTATGTAAAGCATGTTTGCAAAGTGCTGCAAAGATTGCAAGAACACAAGCTGTATGTGCGCCTTAATAAGTGTAAATGGCACGTTTAACACACAGAGTACCTAGGATACATAGTATCTCCTAAAGGTGTCTTAATAGACACAAGCTGTCTTGATACAATCTGAGACTGGCTAATGCCCTGAATAGTACAGGACATTAGAGTGTTTATTGGTTTTATAAACTACTATTGTTGCTTTATTGCCAACTTTTCTAAGCTTGCGCTACCCCTTACTAAATTGACCTAAAAAGGGCCAAATGCTGCCCGGGGCGGGCTAGCTATGAGAAGGGAGGAAAGCCAGCCTCTGTCACTTAAAGAAGAGGCTAAGCTGGCCTTCTAGAAGCTGAAGGATGCATTTACAGAGGTACCTATCTTAGCCTATTTTAAAAGGGACTGAAGTACTAGAGTAGAGGTAGACGCATTAGGAGGAGCGATTTCTGGAATCCTAAGTTAATTAGTACTAGGACAGAAGGGGCCCTAATAGAGGCCTATTGACTTCTACTCTAGGAAACTTATCTAGGCAGAGTATAATTACGACACACACGACCAGGAGTTGCTGGCTATTGTACAAAGTCTCTAATATTAGAGGCAACACCTAGATAGAATCCCCTTTGAAGTCCTAACTAATTATTAGAACCTTAAATAGTTTATAAGCACTAAGATCCTGAGCCACTAACAGGTTAGAGCCTACCTTAAGCTATCAAAGTACAACTTTGTGATCACACACCGTGCAGGGTCAACAAACCCAGCGGATAGACCTTCTAGAAGGCTAGATTACATGGCAGAGGTAAAGAGGCCAGAAATAAAATATAACAAAGCCTTTATAGACCCCTTAAAGGAGCTCTTGTCACGAACAGAGCGAACAGCTATGTTAGTGGCCGCTACGGCTCTTTGATCTAGTAAGCAGGGCAGGGAGGCCATACGCAAGTTCTATTAAGCGGAACAGCGAGCGAAAGCCTCTAAAGACACCCTAGAACCTGATAGTAACTTAGAGGAGGCTAAGGAGTCCGCGCTGAGCGACAACAAACATAATTTGGGCTAATCTGGGATAAGGGATCCTAGAAACCCGCGCAGTAACCTAATCACGTTGATTGAGGCTGCCAACAAGGCGCAAGTTATTAGAGAATGCCATAATGATCCACTGTCTAGCTACTTTGGCGCAAGAAGGACTCTTAAGAAGCTTCTGCGCAGATACACCTAGAAGGGTGTTAGAAAGGATGTAGAGAACTATTGTTGAGACTGTCTGCACTGTAGAAGGTTAACTGCCGCCAGGCATTGGCTATACAGTCTGCTTTAACCACTTCCCCCGCCTTCACGGGCATAGGAGGAAGTAACAATGGACTTCATCACAGAACTACCCCTAAGCAAGATAGCAGGTCAAGTGTATAACTTGATACTTGTGGTTGTATGCTGATTGACCAAAATGGCCTACTACATCCTAGCACGGGCTGATTGGGCTAGAGAAGACCTCGCATACACGTGGATACGTGAAGTTATCCGCCTCTATAGAGTCCTAGCGAGGATTATCTCTAATTGTGGACCCCTAATGAGCGCAAGACACTAGAAGACCTTTAACTACTACCTAAACTCTAAGAGGGTCTTAACATTAGCCTTTCACCCCTAGACTGATAGGCAGACTAAACGTTAGAACCAAACGCTGGAGCAGTACCTTAGATGCTATTGTTTATTGGAACAGGATGACTGGGCTCTATGGATTGCAATAGCGGAATTTGCGTATAACGACAGCGTACACGCGACTATAAAGGTTACACCTTTCTAGGCCTACTATAGAATGCACCTAAGAGGGGCAGATTAGCCTAACTAGACCCTAGAGACAGGAGAAGCGCTACTTGTAAGACAGATTGCAGCACATATAATTGCCCTGCAAAGGGCCTGCAAAGATAATATGCTTAGAGCAAACAAATATTAAGAGGACTATGCTAATAAAAGACAGCAGATTGCACCTTTTTAGGTAGGCAATTAAGTACTTGTATTAAGTTGCAACATTTGCACAATCCGCCCTAAGAAAAAGCTGGATTAGAAATACTTAGGCCTAGGGACTATTTTGGCCTAAATTGGACCATCTGCGTATAAAGTGGACCTACCTGGGAAGCAACAGATCCATCCAGTCTTCCATGCGTCACTCCTAGAGCTATACAAGCAAAGTAGCAATCTCCTAGTTGTCTAGGACCAGATCTAGGAACTATTAATCAATCTAACAGAAAAGGTCTAGGACGTGGAGAAAGTACTCAGCAGAAGGCAAAACAACGATGGCAACTAGGAATATCTGATTAAATGGCTTGACTATGGACCAGAGGACAACTCTTAGGAAATAGGAACTAATCTTTCTCTAGAAACACTTAAGGAGTACTAGAAAAGGCACAAGTTCTGCCTAAGACAACAAAATAATGCCCTAGGGACAGGCACACAAAGAAAGGGAGAAGAAAAATAAACTGCTAAGTCTAGAAAGACTCTACTAAGTCTAAGCCTTAGAGATAGATTACCTTTACCTTATTTTTTTCCTTACAAGGTTTTTTACAAAGGTGTTTAATAGCATTATCACAAAGGCAAGAGTAGGAAAGAGAGTAAGAATTATGGAACTGATTGGTATTCTTTGCCCTAATTTGGCCCATTATGCCCCTTGCTAGGCTGATTATAAAGAAGATGTCCCTAAGGACCTGTGTACGCTGTAAACCTAGGTATCTTGTGCCTAGTAACGCTATGTTGCGCTAGAATGCGCTAATCTATGCCTAACGCTAACAATCTAACCTGTCTAGTTGCTATTGCGTCTACTAGCCCCCTTCCTGGCGCTGCCACGCTTGGCAGGGGCCTTCCTGCAGGTAGGCGCCCTTGCAGCCGCCGCAGCCTCCCTCGCAAGCTTACTCTTAGTCTTACTAGCACTACAGACGCTAAAGCGTAGCTAGAAGAGTTAGGAGGAGCTATAATAGGACGGAAAGTACTATTACCTTCTTCTTTAGGGTGATCTTGCTATCTTTAACCTCCTCCTCCTTAAAAGCACGCTTGCAAGCAGCTTCCTTCTTAAGCAGACCCTCCTTGGAACGATCGCGACCCTTAAGATAGACACTAGACTAGCAGGAGGTACTAATAACCAGGTTGCTGTTATAAGCAGTTAAGGAGGCAGTCATAGGGTAGTGCTTCCTAAAACAAGTTAATATACCCTAAATTATGCTAAAGAACGCTAATACGTACTCTTGGACTAGATTGCAAAGCAAAGTAGCGTCGTTAGTAAGACAGGCGGACACAATAAGGCAGTTATTGGCAAGAAGCTCTCTAGTCTTCCCATTGTCAGGATTAGTGGCTAACATGGTCGCGGGGAACCTGCTATTGACAAGCCTAGAGACATTACGCTTAATCTTGCGCAGGGCGATCTAGTTGGCGTTGTTAGGGAGCTAGAGGGGTTAGTATAACCTAAGCAGAGCCAAACAGTGCCAAAGAACCTACACTAAGACAGATCTGGCTAGCCTTCTAGCACTTCTTGCAGCGATAGTACTGCTTGTCCTTAACAGCGTAGCAGTCCCACAAAGCGCTAGGAGAAGGGAAGATGCACGGGCAGCTGACATTGCTGCGAGCATAGGCGTCTAAGCAGCGCGCGCAAGGGACAGCTGTGCGTTGCGTAGACGATTTGCAGGCAGCAAGGCGCCGAGCGGGGAGCGAGAGGACGGGCATAGTTGCTATAGGCGTTGAAGGGCTAGTAGTTATTAATAAGCGGTAAGGTGGGGTCGTTAGTGTTAGTCTCTGCTAATGTCAGCCAAAACCTGTTAAAGATTGACAAAGGACGCTATAGAAAGCTAGACAAAGCTAAAACGAGCCAAATTGAGCCAATTTGACCTGTTCTAAGCCATGCCACTGTTAGGCAAAATTAGAGGATTTCTGGGCTAACTTACTAAAGTGTGCGGTGGGGTGTAGGTAAGCAGGTCAAAAAGAGAGGCAGGAATTAACAGTTGTCTATACACAACACGCGCGCGCATAGGCTATCTAGAATTGCCTAGAAGTTTAGGTGAAGGTGAAATCTTAAAGTGGCATCTCCTTTAGGTGAAGGTGAAGGCAGCTACATACTAAAGGGCTAACACGTACCTGCCAGCACAGTTATTACCTCTGTTGGGCTATTTTGGCCTACAGTAGACTAAAGAGGTCCGCACTAGGACATAGGTTGCAGTTGTCGGGTTGATAACCCTAAGAAGGAGGGCATTGTCAGGCCGGAGGCCATCCCTGGGAGAACCTCGGAGGCTTAGCACAAAATGGACCTATATAGCCCCGCGTAGATTGCTGCGGGACGGCAGCGATTACTCTATCTACCACCCAGAATATACTTCTTGTGTCTATGACCTCTATCCTATCCGTGCAGCCCCTATTGTTTAACAGCTACTTTGTTTAAGACCAATGCAAAAAGAATAAGGTAGTATAGTGACTTACTATACTAACTTATAATAATAATAGGACTAGTAATAAATAGGAAGTTCTTATTAATAATATAGGGCGTCTTATAGAAGACAAATATTCTAGATCTAATAGTGATTATTTCAAGAATTCTAATAAGGACATAACTAAGTAAGTTAATGTCTATAGAGTATATAATTAAGCGCTAATACTATACCAGGAGGAAGAGGACTTCTACGCGCTTAATTTAACCTGTAGGGGAGACACTATTAATATCTCTCGCAGAGGGCTAAGAAGGCAAACACTAAATATCTACTATAATAAATACCTATCATATTAGAATACTATAATTCTAGTAAAGATTAGGGAGAATAGCTCCCAAGTCTATAATATAAGAGGAGTCTATATAGGGTATTTACACGTTACTAATAGCCTAAGCTGCTAAAAAACGCTAGCCTAACAGGCTAAGCGGCGCGCACATAGATAATCACGCAATAATAAGGAGAACTAGAGTAATTATAAGCTACGCAAGTCTAATAAGCGTATAGTAAAAGATATTGCTTATTTTGATATTACCTATAGAACTAAAAGTAAGCTAAATGACCTTGTTTTGCTACCTAATAATCTAAGGGTTATAAAGGAATAGCTTAAGAAGACGCTAAAAGGATATAAGGACTAAGAAACGCAAACTAGATTAGTAAGCCTTATACCTATATTTAAGAAGGACTATAAAAACGCTCTATTAGCAATTAACAACCTCCTTACGACTAAGGAAGGATAGGGACATGGATAGATTATAGAGTAGGCACAAGACAACTATGCTACTCTTAGATAAATTTAGAAATCTTACAGTAATTAGACGAGTCTTAACAAAACTAACTTTAATTAACAACTAATTTAGCTCTAAACACTAAGATTATAATATTATTTAGACTACTGAAAACTAAAGTATAGATTGCTTTCTTACACAGCATGTGCATATAACAGGTGCACTATATACTATAATAGCAAGTTAGCTAAGGGATAGTTTCTAAGTCTCGCAACCTCTACTAGTTATAATAGTACTAATACACTAATAACTTATGCAAAGTCTACCTATAGAATATATAAGATAAGGCACATTTCCTAGAAAGCAAGGTTCTATAAGAAGCCTACACTGAGTAGCTTATTATTAATAGCTAATGCTTTATTGCACACTAGTAATATTGTATAAATCCTAAATATAAGACGCACGCTAAATATAAGGAGTAATATAGATATAGTAGTTAGGAGCCCTTTTTAGGAACACGCCTATAAGCTCTAGGAGTTAATTCCTTAATTCTATAGGGACTAATTAGCTTATTAAGCTCTTAATCCTATTAGGAGGAGTTATAATAATAGTTTTATTAGACTTAGGTGCATAGACAAGCTATATATCTGTCACAGAGCAAAATAGACTAATCCACTCTGCTCTGCGGCTAGGTAGTATATATAGGCAATTTTAGCTGCGACAATATCTTATAAAGCAGTAGAAAGAGCTAGACTCTAACTATAGTATAAATAGACACTATACCCCTTATAAGTAGCTAATAAAGAACTAATACTAGAGGAAGAAATAGTTATGCTTAAAGTTTAAGGTGTCCCCCTATAAATATAACACTATAACAAGAAGTTAGACCTAGATATTCTTAGGACGGCTGCCTACAATGTTATATTAGGACTACTATAGTTATAAAAGCATAACCTATAAATTAATTAGAAGAAATATAAGCTTTTGTTTAATAGATGCAGATATAGCACTACTACACACTAGCCTATGCAACCTATACTAGAGTTGGTAGATAAGAAGGAGATTAATAATATCTCTTTAACACTATAGACGCGCTAAGATAGAGCATTTAACTATATAGACCTAAGAAGCCCCTCTATAACAGTTAAGGAGACTAAGAGTGTACCTCCTGCTATACTAGATATATATTATTAGTACGCCTAGATATTTGAAGAAGAGTTATCTATAAAAGCGCTACCTAAGCATTAACCTTAGGATTATAAGATTAAACTCTACGAAGGGAAAGAACTACCCTTTAGGCTAATATACTAGGTATCTAAGAAGGAACTAGAGGTACTCTGCAAGTATATTAAAGAGAACCTTATAAAGGGATTTATATAGAAATCTAAATCCCTAGTAGGATTCCCTATCCTATTCATTAAGAAAAAGAACAGATTACTATGCCTATATATTAATTATATAACACTTAACAAAATTACTATTAAAAACAGATATCTGCTATCTAATATATCTAATTTATAGGATTGATTATAAGGAGCAAAGTTCTTTACTGCACTAGACTTACGCAGAGCGTACAACCTTATATACATAAAGGAAGGTAAAGAATAGAAGATAGCGTTTAGAACCTATTGTAGTTATTATAACTATATAGTTATGCTATGTAGGCTAACTAATACACTAGCTATATATTAGGCTCTTATTAACAATGTGCTGTAAGCATACCTAGACATTACTATAGTAGCATACCTTAATAATATTCTAGTATATAGCAAGACGCTAGAAGAACACAAGGTCTATATAAGATAAGTATTAGACTATTTAGCAAAAGCAGATCTCAGGCTAAAGCTAGAAAAGTAACAATAGCACAAGGAAGAAGTAGAAGTCCTTAGCTATATTATAGGAAAATATAGAGTTAAGATAAGTAAGAAGAAGATTTAGGTTATAAGGGATTAGCTAATACTTATATCTATTAAAGAAGTCTAAGAATTCCTTAGGTTTATTAACTTTAATTAACGCTTTATTAAGGACTACTCTATAAAAGCCTTACTACTTTAACACTTATACAGAAGGACACACTATTTTAGTAAGAATAAGTATAGGAGAATACTTTCTAGTTATTTAAGCAGGCATATATTAAGCTATCTATGTTAATTATATTTAAGAGCAGCAAACTAATACACCTTAAGACAGATGCCTTAGACTTAGCATTAAAAGCTTGCATTACATAAGAATGAAGAGGATAATAGAACCTAATTACCTACTACTTAAGAAAATTTACAGCACCTAAAGAATGCTATAATATACATAATAAGGAATTTATAGCTATTATTAACGCATTGCAATATTAAAGAGTCTATACAGAGAGCTGCTTAGAACTTACTATCTACACAGATTATAAGAACTTAGTGCACTTTACTATAAGTAAGGTTCTAAATTAATAATAAGTTTACTAGTTAGAATAACTTAGTTAATAAAAGTTCAAGATTCTATACACACTAGGAAAGGAAAATAGCAGAGTCGACACACTTAGCCAACGCTATAACCTTGCAGGCAAGAAAATAATTGATAAGTTGGATATACTTAGAAAGAATAAGGATAGGTTATTAGGACTATTATAGCAGCTTAACCTTATACTATGCGTTAAATAAGAAGAACGCATTTAGGCATAAGTACTAGAGGAACTATAAGAAGAAGTTATTAGCTATTAGTATAATAACCTGCTATATAGACACCCTAGTATTATATAAATAATAGAACTTATTAAATAACACTATAAGTTCCTAAATATACGCAATAAGGTTACAAAATTTATTAAAAATTATACCAGCTGTTAGCAAAACAAACATAGCACACACACTAAGTAAAGAGAAGCACAAGCTATAGAACTACTAACAGCACTATAGATAAACATTGTAATAGACTTTGTTACACAAATGCCTGTTTCTAAGGACCCTATTATAAGATATACCTATAACACAGTTTTTATTATAGTTAACTAGTTTACTAAGTATGCTGAGATAATACTGTTTTAACATAGCTACACTACCAAGCAGCTAGCAAATGTCTTTAAAGACTATGTTATCTACTATTATAGTATCCCTAAGTTAATTATTAGCAATCAAGACAAGCTCTTTATATCAAACTATTAGACTATACTTTTGGCAGTAATAGGCACTAAGAAGAAGCTTTTTATAGCCTATTATCTGCAGATAGATAGACAGACTAAATAAACAAATTAGACTATAGAAACATACCTAAGGATTTATAGCAACTAGCAACAAGATAACTAGGTCTTACTAATACCTATAGCACAGATTACATATAATAACAAGTTATTAGAAGTAATAGGCATATTACTATTCTTTACAAATTATAGGAGACACCTAACTCTCTTTACCAGGTTATTAGATAGTAATATCTAAATAAAATTAGCAATAGTCCTAGTTAAAGCACTAAAGAAAGTATACTAAAAATTACTAGAGAATATTGCTAAAGCTTAATTAAGGAGCATTTCTTATATTAATAAAAAATAAAAAATTGTGCCCTTGCCAAAGGAGGGAGACAAAGTGTATCTTCTTATAAGGAACCTACGTATATAGCAACTAATAAAAAAACTAGCTAAGGTTAAGGTTAGACTATTTTTTATTTCTAAGTAAATCAGCTTAGTTAACTATTAATTTGCACTGCCTAAGGATATAAAGATCTATCTAGTGTTCTATATCTTGCTATTAGAACTAGCTAACCTATAAACGCTAGTCTAGAAAGACTTTTACTACTAGGTAGATAGCTAGGAGGAGTAGGAAGTAAAAAAAATAATAAAACACTAGAAGAAAGGATAAGGGACTAAATACCTAGTTGAGTAGTCAGGATATCCAGATTTAGAAAATATATAGGAACTGACTATAAACCTTGTAAACTGCTAGCAGCTATGGAAAGGAATTTGCGCAGGCTAATCAGGTAATGCTATATTAGGATTAACTTAATAGTTAAGTAGTATGTCCTTAAAAGAACTCTAAGTGCTAAGCAATAAATTTAGGGCTAGGCCCTCTAAAGAACTAGTAAATAATGTAGTCCCCTTATCTAACTCTTGCTCTAGAACACTCCTCTCTTTGACAGAAATTGCTTCTTTAGTATAATAATCTAATAAGTCTATTTATTGCTATAAACGCTCTTTGCGTGCGCATATAACCTATAACTCTTCTAAAACCTCTTCTAAGGCCTTAAGCGCGTTATTCTGCGCTTTAGAACTTTCTTTTATCTATGTCTGTAACTTCTCTTTCTTAGTTTTAAGACGCGTGAACTCTAATTAAGTAATATAACGTGTTTCACCACCAAGCGCCGCACCCCACTGAGCGCTGCACTCTTGCCACAAGAACGCTGGCGCAACAATAACACGTAATGTCTTAACTATAACAGACCCTAAGACTCTACACTAAAGCTAACATACAGCTTGCTATATCTAATATTTTAAGAAATTAAATTAAAAGTATCTAACGCGCAGAGAAAGTCTATAAAGTGCCTAAACAGATAATCTAACACTAACGCAATAGAACACGCTCTTAATGCAACTGCAAGCTAAACACAAAGCGCCTTATAAAGCTAGAAGAGGAGGTAGTTATACTATATATACTTAAGGAGTCTAATTATAGACTACCCTCCTTAAAGGTAGATGTATAAGATATAGCAGATAAACTGCTAAGAGAGCGTAGTGGTAACACTGTTAGCAAGAACTAGGTTAATAGGTTTATCTAGCGTACACCTAAGCTGCAAACGCAATAGACCTACCTATATAATTGCTAGCAAGCTGCCTGCAAGGACCTAGCAGTTATCTAGCCCTAGTTTACGCTTATTTAGTTAATAAAGGCAAAGTATAGTATTATTAATAAGGACATATATAACTTTAATAAGTCTAGCTTCCTAATAGGCAAGATCTTGTCGCAACTAGTAGTAATAGGCTTAGAGAAGTCTAGGAAGCAGAAGAAACTTTAGCCTAGCAATTGCAAGTAGGTTACCCTAGTACAAGGCGTTAGGTTAATAGGGAAGGTAGTCCTACTATTTCTTATCCTTGCAGGCAAGGTTCTTATCTCTAACTAGTTTACTAAGGACCTCCTATAGGACTAGGTTATTAAGGTTAGTCCTACTAGCTAGACTAATAATAATCTAGTGCTTGCCTAGCTCTACTACTTTAACACGTATGCAAAGCCTATTAGGGTCTACAGGCTGCTTATTATTAATAGCTATAAGAGCTATTGTTGAAGCTGGAAGACAATGATCTGACAATTCAGTTGAGAAGGAAGTGATCAAATTCCTCTGTTGATATATCCTGCTCACGATCTACCTTATATACTTAGGATCACACCTAATTAGGATTAGTCCTTAATATCCATATCTGTAACAATCGTTCGGCCCGGATTATCGTAATCTTCTGACCCTGCGACTGCTCCAATCCACCACTTCACTGCGACACACCCCTCAGGTGCATCTAATCCTTCGGTTGTTGTACCTGTTCCAAGCATGTGACGTATCCGTTGCTACGGTGCGGCTCTGAGCACGTGCTTGTTTTGTTTCCCTCCTCTGTGATCTGGTTGGTCAGCCTTATATTTTATCGGAGTTTCGCGCGCTCGTGCGTCAGCCTTGCTGAGCGCGTGCGCGAATTTGCGGCGCGTTCCCTGATCCGACTAGCGCCCCTTCCTAATCCGTATGTTTGCTCAAACGAGCATCTGCTCAGCGATATGAACACTTTTCTGCTTGCTCGATCATTCGCTCACACACTCAACCGCATGAGCGATCAAGTCTCTAATCCATTTGCGTCCGCATCCTTCGACATCTCCGTAAGCATGATTGCTTGATCCCACTGATTGGAACGCTCACTGATCGCACGCGCAGGATATCATCTCACACGCCGATCCCTCTGTCACCATGTCCGCGTCTGGTGGTGATCGCGGCGGTGATCCGCCTGACGGCGGTCGTCGCTCCCGGTCCACCCGTAAGCCTTTTGGAGATCAGTGATCTTGATATAGTTACTGATCATTGAGCAGATCACCCGAGCAAGAAGCGTGTTATCGACGACGACGACGAGGATGAGCCGATCCAGGTCAGCTCCGGTGAGGATCAGAGCGATGGTGACGACTCGGTCATTGAGGCTGATCCAGGCGCTGTCGGTAGTCCTCGATCTGATCCGTGTATCGGTTGCGCTAAGCGTCTGGTCGCCGGCACTGGTACTGGTGTGTGCCATGATCGAGCTGATCCGAGCTACTCCGGTGCTCGCTGCCAGGAGTGCGGCACTCACTCTTGTCGTCCGCTGTAAGATCATTGCTCAGATTGTTGTTTGTTGTTGATCTAACCCCTTGATCAGTCCAGTGCACATCGTCCCTTCAGTCCGCAACGCTGCTCGTGCGATCGCCCAGGGTCAGCCGGTAAGTCTTGATCGTCTGCTTCTTTGATCGCTGTGACTTTACTGATCTGATCTAGCGGCGTGCCGTCGGTGCCCTCGTCTCGATTGTCCGTGATCATATCAACGAGCTTCCACCTCCACCTCCGAGCGCCCGCAAACTCCGATCGAAGAAGCGCCGCGTGATCACCAGCTCCCCCGCCGTCAAGAAGGAGTCTTCCAGGATCACTGATCCTCGGCTCAGTGGTCGTGCTCCAACAGCTCAGATGTTCGGTAGTGTTTCTGGTCCCGTGCTCGGCGGTGGTCCTTCTCCCGTGATCGGTGGTGGTCTTGCTCCCGTGATCGGTGGTGGTCTTCGAGGTCTGCTGTCTGATCCTGGTGATCGGTCTGGTCAGATGTTCTCTGATCCACCTGAGACTCCGTCTCGTCGTCAGCGAGCAGCAGCTCAGGTTGCTGTTTCTTCGACAGACGAGTTCATGGGCGTGATCCGTGATCTTCTTGATCAGTTCGAGGATCGTATCCTTCAGTATCTTCGGGCTCGTGATAACGCTGGTCGCTGAGCATCTGCTCAGTGACTTCGTTATTTTCCCGATTTGGACTGGTGCTTGGTCGTTGAGCTTCGGCTGTGAGTAGGATCGAATGCAATCTTCTGCTCAACCTTCAGTGATCTTTTGACTTGCATCGTGAATGTTGATCAGTTTCTTGAAATGATCAAACTGCTGTTGGGTGAGCTTCTTTGTTAATCCGTCAGCTGGCATACCGCTTGTTTCCAGGTATCTGATCTGTATCGATCCCTTGGCGTACTCTTGTCTAAGCCACATGTTTTGGATATCAACATGCCTGAGCCTAGTGTTGATTCGCTCATTCGCTCCAACAACAAGTCGGATTGTTTGTTGGTTGTCACACCAGATGTTCCATGCTTCTCCAAGATCGAGCGTTAGCTCACTAAAGAATCGCTTGATTGCGAGTGTTTCCTTCGTGACCTCTTCAAGAGCAAGCAGCTCAGCTTCGGTTGTTGATGTAGTGACTGTGCTCTGCCTTGCTGCTTTCCACAGGATCGGTCCTCCAAAGAGGATCGCGATATATCCATGTGATGATCGCCTGGTTTCCTGATCATCTGCGAAGGATGCATCTCCGCATATCGTAAGATCAGGTCCATTGTAGTTTCCGTACTGGATCCCTTCTCTTCTTGTCCTATACAGGTACACAATCACCCTGTCAACAGCTTTTAAATGCTGATCGCTAGGGTTTGTGAGATAGTGTGATAGCTTTGACACTGCAAATGCAACGTCTGGTCTGAGCATGATCGCCGTGTACAATACTGATCCTACTCTCTCTTGGTAGCTCTTTATCTGTTGCTTTGTTGCTTCCCCAGAGTTCTTGATCAGATCCTCAGAAGGAAGAGGAGTAGTTGGATGTGTACCGTCTTCTAGCTCAAACTTTTTTGTAATCTTGTCGATATACGTATCGTGGACCAGAGTGATAGTATGCTTGTCTCTATCCCTGATCACTCTGATTCCGAGAAACCACTCTACTGATCCTTGCTCTTGTATCTCATATTTGCTTGTTACTTTCTCCCAGAGCATTAAAGCTTGTTGCTCGTTGTTCTTGTGATACATCAGTAGGATGTCATCCACGTAGAATAGGACAAGGATCTTTCGGTTCTTCCTTGCTCGCCTGGAGACCAGTCGATCGGAGCGTACTCGAGAATTCCTCATACCATAGGAGTGGAGATTCCTTCAGACCATAGAGTGCTCGGTTGAGGCTTACTCCATATCCTGGCTTCTTGAATCCGTCTGGGAGCTCGCATATCACTGGATTTTCAGATGTGATCAGAGCGTTCAAGAATGCTCCTACAACATCATACTGCATGATCTCCAGATCAAATTGAGCTGCGATGGCTATTGCTGTGCGAAATGATCTTGCCGCTAGTGTTGCAGCGTATGTAGAGCTGAGTGTATTGATCTCTTGTAGATC
>Ga0181471_100113_pt2 | contig 20496 bp, 23 predicted proteins | sample InSIn5gowninarea_FD_119083 | JGI IMG/M metagenome (GOLD analysis project Ga0181471, IMG submission 119083) | Clean room microbial communities from NASA Spacecraft Assembly Facility at Jet Propulsion Laboratory, Pasadena, California, USA -... ...
GAGGTATTCTTTTCTTTGACTGAAAATGACACTTGCGACACTTCCAAATCAAAGGATGACAGTTCGATTAAGCTACTATTTTGTAAAAGAGAACTGCAAATGGCACACAATACATAAAAACATTCAAAATTCTTTGTACAATAGGGGTTGGATGAGGCAAAGAATGGGGTTTCAATAGTGGTCTACTGATCACAGACAACAAAACTCTTGAATAAAACTGAAGACGGTGAAGAAAAAACCAAAAACTGGGGGCAGATCTAGTCTTGTCTGATCATCGCACCTGTAGCACAGGGAAACAGGGATGCATCCCACCTACTACACACAGGAGGTGCGATGCATCCATATTTCCTAAAGGAGAAGGTGCGATGGTCAAGGAATGATACTTTAACTTGGTTTTTGGTCACAATTTGCATTTTAGTTCAGGGATTTAGGCCGAGAAAATGATAGTCAATAACTACAAAGTATAGGGCTGATCTAATGAGGTTACTCAAGCTACCTCTAGGGCACTTAGGATGTTTGCAAGTTAATTGTTCAGTTCATAAACAAACCCAGAGATTGACTGAAACAGCGTTGATCTACTTTGCACTTGCATAGAAAATGCAGTTCGAAGGCTAGATAGCTTGAATTTAGGCTCTGTCTGTGGTTTATGAATCAAACAAATAGAGACAAGCAATCAAACTAATCGCTCCCCAATGGATTCGAAATTTTGTTATCGGGAAATCTAGTGTCTATTCAGAGCTGCTAGTCCCACCAAGATTGGTAGCTATCTTAGAAACAAACAGATTAAAGTCACTTGTTTTTCCTTTACGAGAGAGAGATGAGAAAGAAGCAGCGAGTACCAACCTCAGTCTTCTACTTGGCTCCTTGCTTGTTTCCTTTCCCCTTTGACAGAATCTCGCCACTGCTTCCTTACTTGTCCAGCTTCAAAGAGCACCTGTAGATTCACAACAGCATAATACCATTAAAGCATAGAGATATTTCACTGTAAACAATATAGGATTAGATATATATTGACCATACAAATGCATATAACAAACACAGTATTCGGAGATACACAAGAATATGGAGGAAAACTCAAATAGCTTTATTAGTAAAAGTCATAGAAGAGAGGATTAAAACCACTTGGTCTAACCTAGCGCCATCCTCCCAGTTTGAAAGCCCTCTTCACCTCACACAAAGCAAGATCACCCAACAATGTCTTCAAAGAGAAACCAACAACACCTCTTTGCAAATTACCCAATTCCCACCTTTGGATCTCCTGGATGAGGGATCCATTTATAGATATTTGCAGGGGGGTGAGTCAGCTTCTAGGATTTTGATTAGTTTCATGTCTCTGATAGTTCTTGGTTCCACATGGAGATTTTAGATCTCTTACTCATCCTTGGGCTAACTCAAAGAGGCAAGTGTCAAATGAGAAGTTTCTAGAAGATTCTCTGGGTTTCCACCTAGCAAACTGCTTGTGCCATTTGTATGCTATCGCTCATTGCACCCTATAGAAGGGCTTTCTAATATGCATCGCACTTTTTGCATGTGGCAGGTGAGATGCATCGCACCTTTAGCAATGGGCAGTCTGTATGGTCCTATTTTGACCAGTTCTGAGTATCTTTTCATGGAGAACTTCTGGGAGATGATTTAATCAGATGACCTTGCTCCTTTAGGGTATCAAACAACACTTTTAGGGACTTAGAAGCCCTTGGTTTATGGACATATGTGATTGGGTTTGCAGTGCTCAAATATTTCTATAACACGGGGGATAACCGTAGTATACACATGAGTTGGTTTCCCACGGGTTGGATTAAGCCTGGAGTTGGGTGTGAGGTTTTTGACTTTGGAAAAGGTCTATTTTTCAGAAGTGCTTATTAATGATTGGCTTGATGTATATTATGTAAATTTATTTTATTTTAATGAAATAGAAGGTTTAGCTCTTGTTATAGCAAAAGAAACAAAAAAAAAAGAAAATCAACAGAGAGAATTATAGAGGTTAGGGAAGTACCAACATGGTACAAATAATCAATCAATTTGATTTATAGTGAAGATAGGCACAACAAAGTGATATAGATGGTTGTGTCCTTCCCTTTCTTAATCAATACAAAGCAATCTCATTAAAGATGATAATATTTGATTTGCTTGTTCCAGTAACCTTCAAATATGTATCCTTATATATATGTTTGTACTCTTGCCCTGTAGAGGATTATAAAGAGTGAAATAATATTCACAAGGTGCTTGTTTTCTAACGAAAACCTCTCACAAAGAGTGATGTTCCTTGTAGGGAACAACAAGTAGAACACACAAAAATGTGTTGTACCTTAAAGGGACTCGCAGCTGTTCCTTAGGAGGAACAACAAAAAGAAACAAAACTACACACCGAAACTGTTGTTCCTTAGAGGGGACAGCAACTATTCCTTAGAAGGAACAACAGTGATTCATTATAAGGAACAACGAAAAGAAAGAAAAATAATTGGACGCGAAACTATTGTTTCTTAAAGGCAACAACAGTTGTTCCTTAAAGGCAACAACAGTTGTTCCTTAGATGGAACAACGAAAAAACAGATGCAAACGAAACTACTATTCCTTAGAGGGAAGAACATTAAAACAAACCCAAATGGAACTACTATTCCTTAGAGGGAATAGTAGTTGTTCCTTAAAGGGAACAAAAAAAAGCAAATACAGATGGAACTATTGTTCCTTAGAGGCAATGACTGTTGTTCCTTAGAGGGAACAATAGTTGTTCCTTAAAGGGAACAACAAGCAAACGCACACGAAATTGTTGTTCCTTAGAGGGAATAGCTGTTGTTCCTTAGAGGGAATAGAAATTGTTCCTTAAACAGAATAGCAAAAAGAAAATGCATACGACACGACTGTTCCTTAGAGGGAATAATTATTGTTCCTTAGAGGGAACAACAATAGTTCTTTAAAGGGAACAGCAAAAGGCAAGCACATACGACACTATTGTTCCTCAGAGGGAACGACTATTGTTCCTTAGAGGGAACAACAACTGTTCCTTAAAGGGAAAAACATGAAAATCAATTATATAGGGAACTGCTATTCCTTAGATGGAATAGAAATTTTTACTTAAATGGAACAGCAAAAACAAGTACACACGGAACTGTTGTTCCTTAACGGGAATGGAAGTTGTTCCCTAGAGGGAACAACAACTGCTCCTTAAAGGGAAAAACATGAAAATCAAATAGATAGGAGAGTGTTGTTCCTTAAATGGAATAGCAAAAGAAAGTACACACGGAACTTATGTTCCTTAAAGGGAACGACAGTTGTTCCTTAGAGGGAACAATAGCTGTTCCTCAAAGGGAACAACACGAAAATCAAATATACAAGATACTTTTGTTCCTTAAATGGAATGACAGCTATTCCATAGAAGGAACAATAGTTGTTCCTTAAATGGAACAACACGAAAATCTGTACACAAAATTGTTGTTCCTTAGAGGGAACACCAACTGTTCTTTGGAGGGAACAACAGCTGTTCCTCAAAGGGAATAGAAAAAAGAAAAAAAGAGTTTATTTACAGTTTATACAAGGAAATTAAATCAAAATATAAAGAAAAATTTATATATAAAATTAAAAAAAAATGAATTATTCACTGGGTCAATGCTGAGGATGGGTTGCCCTCCTCAGCGAGAATTTGTATGGTGGAATCTTCCCATAATTGTTGGCAAAAGGACTCCCTGGTAAGTGGTTTGTGATAGATCCATACTCGATGTCCATTTGCTTTAAAAGAATAGCTATACCCATCAATGGTGGCTAATGTGATCGTGCCATTATCATGCAACTTTTGTATCTTATAAGGTCCTAACCATCTAGTCTGGAGTTTTCCGGGGAAATCCTGGAACCTAGAATCATACAGGAGTGCCCAATCTCCTTCGTGGAAGATCTTCCTTTTAATAAGGGCATCATGCCATTTCGTTTTTTGTTGATGGATCAATGCCATGTGCTGAAGAGCTAATAGTCGGATTTCATCCAATTCATTGATTTGATGTAGCCTATTAATCTGTGCCTCGCTTAAGTCCAAGCCTACCTCCTAAGCTATCCTCAATGTCTGGATTTCAAATTCAATTGGGAAGATAGGTTCTTTTGTATTCTGTGGTATTTCTCCATGTCGTATGGTATGCCCACAGGGATTTTGGCAATCAGGTAGCCAAGTCATGTCTATGTGATGCAACTGTTTTTGTAAGTATTGTCTCGATCACTTTATTTGTGCTTTCTACCTGGCCATTTGCCTGTGGGTGGTATGGAGTCGTGATCTTGTGCATGATATGATAATTCTTTAATGTTGCAGCGAAATTATGGCCTATGAATTGTGGCCCTCCATCTATAATTACCTCTCTAGGAAAGCCATATCATATGAATATTTGGAAAAGAAAGTGGATTACCGAATCCTCTGTTGCCCTTGGTAGTGCCTCTACCTCCACCCATTTAGTCACATACTCTGTTGAAACTAATATATATGTCTTTTGATTATAGGATGGGTTTATTGGACCGATGAAGTCTAATGCCCATCACTCAAAAGGTTCAATGACTATCTGTGGGTGCAGGCGAATCTCATCCGACTACCCAGGGCGTCCCATTCTCTAGCAATTGTCACATGCTTGGACAAACTTCTTGGCATGTTTAAAAATGGTGGGCCAATAATAGCCCATCTGTAAAACTTTGTGGCCAGTTCTGCGATCTGAAAAATGTCTGCCGCACAGCCCATCATGTCATGCTTTCAAAATTTCGAAAACTTCATCTTCCCTGACGCATCTTCTAATGTGCATATTAGCTCCTGTATGAAATAAGTAGCCCCTGATCCAAGAGAATCGCGTGCTGTGCTGTACTATTTGTTTTCTTTCATTAGGTGTCAGGTGCTTGGGTAATTTTCCCACTGCTAAATAATTTGCGACATCCACATACCATGGTGTTTTCACTATTACAGCAAATAAATTTTCATCTAGAAACTGGTCTTCTACTGTTGCCGAGTCATCTGTCTTTGGCATTCATGGAAGGAAGTCTACTACTGGATTTTATTTTCCTAGTCAATCTTTAATTGTTATATCGAATTCTTGCAAAAGAATCATCCATCTTGTCACTCTTCCATTTGTAAATGGTTTATTGGCTTGATATTTAATAACAGAATGGTTAGTGTATAAAACCACAGGGTATCCTATTATGTAATGTCTAAATTTATTGATAGCATAGATTACAGCCAAAAATTATTTTTCAGTAACAGTATAATTTAATTCAGCGGGAGATAAATTTTTGCTAATATAGTATATTGCATATGGCTTTCTATCTTCTTCCTGGCCGAGAACTGCTCCTATGGTTGTGTCTGAAGCATCAGATGAAATCTGGGATGGCAAATCCCAGTTTGGGCCCCTTAATACTGGGGCTATTGATAGAAGTCATTTTAAATATTCGAAAACATTGTCACATTTATCTATCCAAATGAAATCAATATTTCCTATTAGTGCATATAACGGTGCAACAATATGAGAAAAATTCTTTATAAACCTTCTATAATAACCAGAAAAACCCAAAAAACTGTGTACCTCTGTTTGTGTGGAAGGAGTAGGTATTAAAAGAATTATCTGAATTTTTGTTGGATCTACCTAGATTCTAGTAGCTGAGATATAGTGACCCAGGATGAGGCCCTCGGTCATCATCATGTGGCATTTTTCATTGCTTAGACAGAGTCTGGTGGCAATGCATCTTTGCAGCACTTTCTCTAATGTTTGTAATGTTGGATCGAAGTCATCTCCATAAGGTGTAAAGTCATCCATGTACACCTCGAGCCCTTCACTTATCAGATCTGAAAAAATGTTGAGTATAGCCCTCTGAAATGTGGCAGGTGCATTGCACAACCCAAAAGGTAGGACCCTATAAGCAAATGTTACCCAAGGGCAGGTAAAGGTAGTCTTATCCTAATCCTTAGGGGCAATCTGAATTTGATTGTATCCGCTAAAGCCATCTAGGAAAGAAAAGAATTTTTTTCCTGCCAATGTTTCCAAGATCTGGTCAATGAACAGAAGGGGAAAATGGTCTTTTTGGGTTGCTTTATTAAGCTCTCTATTGTCAACACATATACGCTACTTTCCATTCTTTTTCAGCACCACTACTAATGGAGAGACCCATTTGCTATCCCATATTGGGTAGATAAAGTTTACAATCTAGCAATTTTTGTAGTTCAACTTTAACAATATCTTTAAGATGAGGATTTAACCTCTGTTGAGGTTGTCGAACAGGCCTGGTATCCTTCTCTGTATAAATGTGGTGCATGCATAATTGGGGATCAATCCCTTTCATGTTCAGGTCATCCCATGCAAAGGCCTCTTTATATTTTCTCAAGAGTTGAACAAGCTTCTGCTCTTGGTCAGCAGTCAGGTTTTTGTTAGTATTCAAAGTTTTTCCTGCCTCAGTTTCTATGGTTTTGCTATTATAAACAGAGGTGGTTGGTATTGATTGATCATTAATATCTTTTAGGGGATCTTCTTCTATTTTTCTATCGAATGCTGCTTCAATCATGTGACATTTTAGATGGGATCCAACATCTGGTTGGTTAATGTAGGTGTTAATGATGTCATCTTCTGTTTGATATTTAAATTTGAGAGCATCTTCTATGGTTAGTGGTGATCTAATGTTTTCAGTTAGATATGATACAGGTTGTTTTATAGTTTTGATTATTGTTAAACTTTGCTGAGATGGAGGATATAAGGCTAAATTCTTTACATTGCTTCCTCTTGCTATAGTCATGTTGCCTGTTCGTCAGCTTACGTAAGCATTTGCAGTTGCTAGCCAAGGTCTACCTAGAATTAAGGGATGTCCATCGAGTCGGTTTCTAGGATTGATGATCAAAAAGTCTGCAGGGTATTCCCAAGAGTCTACAGACACCATTACATCCTGTAATGCGCCTTTTGGTTTGACTACCGATCGGTTAGCCAATTCCAACAAGGTTATGGTTGGGTCCAAGGATGTAATGCCAAGCTTTTGACAAGTTATGTTTGTAAGAATATTGATTGCTACTCCTAAATCAACTAAGGGATTGGGGAAGGAGCATCCATTTATTTGCACTGTGACCATAGTATTTCTTGGGTCCTCATATTTTACTGGTGTTTCTCTTCCTGAAAATAAATCAGATAAGGTACTGACTACATGGACTGTTGGATTTGTTTTTATTTTCCTCTTTGGATTTTTCATACATAATTCCTTAATAGTTTTTGCATAAATTAGGATGTCTTAAATAGCCTGGAGGAGTGATATTTTTATGCACAATTTTTTCAATTCTCCCAGAAGATCGAAATCAGGATGTTCAATTGGGCGAGGTATGATTAATCTTTCTAGGAATGGTGGAGAAGAGGTGGTTTCTTGATCATGAGTTTTCTATCTAACCATGTTCTCTTCTTGTGGTACTTATTCTACAGGTAACAGATCTTCAATTTGAACATTTTTAGCCTCCTCTGATTCTATTATCCACCCAGATCTTAATTGAAGGTCATTGCACTCCCTTAACGTGGTTTCTGGCTTTGGTCCTTCAATAATTTGCACAGATTGAACCGGTTTGTTGTTGGGGTTCAGGTTGGGTTGGGCTGGCAGATGTGGTCTTAAGTTGGTCTGAGGGTTCTGTTGCAATGTGTAGGGTGTTGGAATTGTGGGTTGAGGTAGGGGGATTGTTCTTGCTAGCTAATTTGTAGGTCTCTACTAGCTTGACTGCTAGTTTTGGTTCTATGAAGTTGAGGGTGGCCACTGGGATTGATATGCATTATTTTTCCAAAACGGTGGGAAGTGGGAGGAATTTGGCCAATTGTTATTTTGATTTGATTGGTTGGGCCAAGGTGGCATAGGGAATGGGTGTTGTGACCAGTTGGAAAAAGATGGCTAGTTTTTCCACATGGTTCCCCAGTATTGTTTTGAATTATATTGCAGCATTTGAAAGAAAGGGGATGGATCAGTCGGCGTACCTGTTTGTCATGGTTGCCACTGGCGATGCTGATTTATTAGGTAGACTGGTTCTGTATCATCTTTTGCCTCCTTATAGACTGCTTTTAGCCCTGAGAGTGAAGAGAAACTTTATGTAGCGTGATCTTTCATACATATGGCATTGGTTTGCACCATATCCAGTAGGCACTCTTTGTGACTATGCTTCTTTCTGCATCTAGGACAGAATATCACCAAGTTTTGTTCTGCTTCTGCCTCCTTTTGTTTGGCTGCTTTCATAATGTCCAATTGCATTGTCAGAGTCCCTAAAATATCAGTTTTGAAATCCTTTAGCAAGTTGCCAATTTCTGCGTGAGTTATACCTCCACCAGAGATTTTGTTGTCCCTTGTGATCATGTAGTGTTCTGTTGACTTCAATCTTGTGCTGCCTCTTGAACACTTGATACACAAATTAATGATATCAGCAAAATTCTCCTGATATATATCACCTTTACCCATAATATTTAATGTTTCTACCCATTGTTCTTTCATCGCTTTAATTAGTGTAGTTTTCAGCAGATTATCAGGTAAAGGCGAAGTTGCATAGGGAGACCGCTGGAGGTTATATTGAAATCGTTCCACATATTCTTCTAATGTTTCACTTGGTCTTGCTACCATCTGGAATATTTCGTCTTTCAATTCCCTTGATCTGCAATAGTCCTGATACTTTTTTAGGAAGGAGGTTTTCATTTGTTCCCAATCATTTATTGTGCCTCCACCTAATCCCATAAACCATTGCAAGGCTGCTCCTTTCAATGTAGAGGGAAACAACTTTAGTTTTTGGGGGTCGGTGGTATAATCATATCCCCAAAAAAATACATCAAACTCAAACAGGAATGCATCTAGATCCTCTGATGTCAGCCCATGAAAGATAGGAATATTTTGGAGAGGGATGGATTTCATAGGCGCATTAACCGCTGTGTCAACGATGGGATACTGTAAGGTGGAGGTCTGAGGTGCTTGTGGGTTGTTGGCCATTTGATCAAATATGTACCAACACCCTTCTAGAATCTCTAGAGAGTTATTCCGAGGATGACTAGAAGGGGACCTGGGAATTAGTTTAACAACACTCCCCTAGTCTGGGATAATGAGTGTTCCTTGCTGAACTACTACCTAGGTGGATCTTTGCTCCTCTGTTTCCCCGGTTTCTCCTCCTCCTTCATGAAGATTACTAGAATTCCGTTATTGTAAAGAAATTGGGCAAGAATTTTCAATTTCTTGAAAATTCTACTCAGTCTCTTCTGTTTTGTTGTGGACCTCAGTGAAGACTACATATGGTGAGCCTGTGGCCCGAAGGGAGCCAATAGGTTGTCTAGAAGCAACTTTTCTAGGACCTACTGATGGCTGAGATTCGACTTTCTTTATGATGTCGTCTATGAAAGTTGATCATCCAAGGGTCACTGTTCCCTTAGATCTGTCGGGTTTGGGTAGGGGAATTGGATTATTTTCAGGCTTACACACAATTCAAATATTTACCTCTACCCTAAGTTCTTAACAATTCTACTGGAAAGCGAGTGGGGGAGCAGGAATTTTACGTGCAACATACGTAGGTTCTTACCTTTCATTTTTAATACCCAATTCTCTCCCAACAGACAAGTAGAAAATACCTATTTCAGATTTCTAGGCCCAATTCCACTGTTCAAATCACTCCAAAACTTCCAAGTAACCCTTATATCATGATTTTAATTATTTTTGATACTTTTTAGATGTTTTTTTCAAGTTTTGACCATAGGAAAATATGTCAAAAATTTCAACTCTCGGTACACACGGTTTGAATACAGGTAACCCATGTATATGAGGGCCCTGCACGTGACTGTGTAAAAAGGTAACCCGCATGTGCGCAAGTAAAAAATTTAAAACATAAATCTAATGGTTTGAAACATATTTTTTGGGCAGGGTGACCATCACCTGGAGATAAAGGGAGCATAGTGCTATTGATAATCAAGTACTGGAGGAACAAAATGCCTTGGATGCTTTAAGGGGTTATGCCTTGCTAAAATTATTTAAAATGCTAAATATGAAAGAAAACACATGATATCTTGAGATGATGATACATTACTAGAGTGCAAAGGATGATGCATTCATGATTGATTAGATGCCCCTAAGGATTGATATTGAAGATATTTACTTAATTATCGGTCTCTCTGGAAGGGGAGAGGTGGTGCATTCTACTAGCAGGATGACGAGTAGTCTTAGTGTAGAAGACTATGTCCACAAATACTATCCTGGTCATCCTGAAAAGATTGGAAGTCAGATTCCAATCAAGCATGTAGAGAGCTTGTCCTTGAAAATTCTACTATTTCTATTGCTATGGTAAATGGTTCTGCTACTTTACATAAGGCCTCATGAGTATCTATGAGCCTAGTAGTGGAATGTCTCACCACAGTGTTTGATTGGTGCACACCTTTACTGACCAATATGAAGAACCAACTGAATTCTATTCAGATGGGTCAGACAATAAATTTTGGATATGGCACAATATTATGCTCATTCTTCTTTGAGAAAGTACCTGGGCTTCAACCCAAGGTGCTATCGACTGTCAGCAACTCGAGGGATCCATGGATGGGCAGTTGGGCTAACCTGATGAAACACCTAGGGGGTGATGATGTCCCCAGGATGAATTTTGGCAACGCATTTTTCGCATGGTGGGATCAATAGGTCATCGTAGTTGATGACTATCCTTATGTCAGAATAGGTTTCCGAGGAGATCCATATTTAGTATTACCACCAAATGCAACATGGGGTGCCATAGGTAACAATTTCTTTTTTGTTTTGGATTTTTAATATAAATTAACTAAAAAATATTTTTTTATGAGATCATACAATTGCAAAATATATGATCATGTTTCAGATGTGGGGCTGGTGAGACCTAACGGATTTCCCCGACATAGGAATCATGGAAGAGATGTTGAAGGGGCTGCAGTTAATATGGAGAGAGTTCTCCATGCAGTTCAGAGGAACTTGGTGAGACTGAATCACCAAGTACCCATGATAGCCATAGAGGACCTACCCAAGGAGATGTAATATCACGTGGTAGGTGTACCACGGGACTGGGTGCGGCTATTTCAGCATGTAGCCAACGTCATTGTTTATTATCTAGCTGCTCATCCTAAACTAGCTAGATAGATGCTCAGATCTTGTTATGATTAGACATGATGATGGGCATAAGCCCAAATTTTATAGGCCATTTTGTCCCAATTTTTGTATATTATTTTGGACACAAACACTCTATCTATATATAGGTGATTTTATGGTGATCATATATACAGATGATACTTCAATTATTTTTTATTTTTTTCAATTTGATGGAAGATTTATATGACAGTCCAATGCTTGATTAGCAATAGAATCTACTAATGAATTTCTAATCGTGGAATGTGAACATGTGTGATATAAAAAAATGATCATTGCAACAATCTCGCTCTCAGAAATTGGTGATAGAAATAGGGATTTCGTACCCAATAAATGTTATTCAGCTAAGATACCACCAGTTGTGAGTCTAAATAAACCACTAAGGAATCAATACCAAGAGATATCGCTTCAGATAGAAAATTAGTAACAGCAGTATATTCGGAGATACTATTTGAAGTAGGACTGATACATACTCCTCTTGGAACCATCAACTAGCCAGATGGATAATAAATCACCCAAACCATGGAAGCAAGGTTCCGGGTATGCCTACTCACACCATCAGTGAATATTGTATATACTGAATCGTCCATCAATACCTGCCAAAGCATATAAAAAATATCGTTATCACTAAAACTGATAAATATATATGTACAAACATACAATATATACAAACAGGTAAGTGCTCGGCTGAAGCCTAAGAAATGTACTTCTTAAGGTAGAGCCCATTTCTTAGTTCTGCCAACTTGTTTCCTTCAAAGTCAATTAATTCATAAGCTCCCTTTTTCAAAACACACTTGACTATAAAGGGACCGTACCACATAGACTTAAAATTTTCTTCCCCCAAGGTGTCTTTCTCTTGATCATAGACCAAGACAAGGTCGCCTTCATCAAAATTTCTAGGACGAACAACTTTATCATATCGAGTTTTTACCCTCTTTTTATGGGCTTTGTTTATTGTGGCAGCATCTCAACGCTACTCATCAAGATGCTCCAAATGAACGAGGCGCTCCTCGAGACTAGAAGTCTCTGGAAGAAGTTCAACAACTATCTTAAGAGAAGGAATTTCGCATTCAATAGAAAAGATAGATTCCAACCTATAAAATAGTTGAAAAGGAGTAAAGCCAGTGGTAGTCTTAACTGACGTTCGGTATGCCCAAAATGTCGGATACAACATGATGTTCCAATTGGATTTAGCTTTATTAATCATCCTTTGCAAGATGATTTTAATGGATTTGTTCACGGCTTCAACCTACCCATTGGCCTAAGGATCCTACTGGAAACCCAACTTGAGAGCCAATTCGAACATTGGTTGATTTTGGAAATGATAGCCATGGTTAGTCACAATCTCTTTAGGGATACTAAATTGTGAAATAACCTGATTGAAGAGAAACAAGGTTGTTGTTTCATTTTCATTTTAAAAGTAGGCATGGCCTTAGCCCACTTCGTCAAGTAGCCTACGGCCACAATAATGTACTTGTGATTTCCTGTTGAAGGTAGATTACAGGTAGTAAAATCAATGCCCCACTTTGTGAAAGGATTGACATGATAAAAGGGAAAAGCAGAGTTGGGTGTGCGCTCATTTTCTGAGTATAGACTTGACAAGGATGGCATATTTTCACTGCTTCAATACAATCTTTAAAAATCAAAGGTGAAAAGTAGTCTACTCGCAAAATAATTTTGGTTTTTGCAAGCCCTAATAGATGACCGACATAAGCCCCATTGTGGAAATCATTAAGAATTGACTCAACTTCTTCCAAAGTTAAAAAATGCCTAAGGATTGAGTCAATCCCATGAAGATATAATGTGTCACCTATAATAACATAATTCTTAGCGAGGTAACGCAATTTTCTACGCTCATCTTTAGAAAAAGTAGGCGGAAACTTCGAAGTCTAGAGATATATAATGATATCCCCGTACCAAGGATCTTGTGAAGAAATGAGAAATAAATTTTCATTAGGAAAATTTTCCTCGTGAATAATTTCTTCCTCACAAGGTAGCTCTGATATCAACTCTGCAAATACTAAATATTTCTTAGATTTAGCCAACATGAATTTGAGATCAAATTCTTTCAAAATGACAATCTATCTATTACATTTTCCCCCAATCACTTGCCTACTAAGAACAAACTGAAATGGATTGAAGGCTGTGAAGACAAACATTTTTCAAAGCATAATGTAATTTCGAAGCCAATGGACAGCATGCACAACTTCCAAAACCAATTTCTCAATGGGAGAATATGTTATAGACATTTTTGTGCCTTACAGCTCTAAGCATGAAATGTCCATAAACCAAGGGCTCCTAAGTCCCTAAAAGTGTTGTTCTAACCCCTAAAGGAACAAGTTCAACAAATTACAGCTTCTCCCAGAAGTTCTCCACTAGAAACTACTCAGAATAAGTCAAAACAGGATCATTTCAGCTGCTCCACTAGCCAAGTGCGTTGCATAGCACCTAAATCCACTGGCTAGGTGCGTTGCAACGCACCTAAATGCACTACCAGGGTGCGTTGAGCAGGAAATGACAAATGGCAGTGTCATTCCGCGAGGTGGATAGACAATGGAAGCTTCCAGAATCTTCTCCTATGACACTTGCCTCACTGAATTCGACCAAGGATGAGTAAGAGACCTTCAGTCTCCAAGTGGAAGCAAGAACTGACAGAGAGAAGCCACTAATCAAATCATAAGCTGACTCATCCTCCTTGCATACATCTATATATGGATCCCTCATCCCAGAGATCCAGAGGCTGGAATTTTGCACATTGTAAGGAATTGCTATTGGTTTTGAGACACATATCAGAGAATTGGGTGATCTATGCTTTGTTGGAGGTGAAGAGGGGCTTTTTTGCTGGGAGGTTGATGCTGGGTCAGGAATCATCAGTTGTAACTCCTCCTGGATCTTCTTGTATATCAATAAAAACTATTTGAGTTTCTTCTCCATGCTTTTGTATCATTGATGCTTGTTACATTTGTATGGTTAACTTAAATCTGATCCTAAGTTATTTATGAATATAAATCCATGTCTTTGTATAGTTTTCTTCTTCTGTGATCTTACAGGTACTTGGTGAAGCTGGGCAAGTAAGGGAGCAGGTAGCTGGAAGCTGTCAAAGAGGAGAGAGATTGGATCAAAGGACTAGCGCAAGACACAGGTTGGTTCTTCCTATTCCTCTTTGTTTATAGTTCATAAAGAAGATACAAAAGTAGTTTTCTCTATTTGTTTCTACCTTTTGATTTCGAAAAGAAGCTTGTTTGTGTTTGTCGCTTAGAAGCAAATTCAGATTTGTACATCAACTTTCTTTTTAGCATCAATACTAAGAAAGTGAAAAAAACAAATACATGCATGTGCATTTGCATATTGACAGTCTGTTTGGCTTGATTTAGGAAAGTGCATTTACAGTGTGCTCTTTGCTCTTTGTGAAAAGATTGTGTCTTTCTTTTCCCCTAGTAGCTAGGATTTTCATTGCTGAAAAGAGATAAAAGTTTGTTTATCATCTTTAGATTGCATTTTAGGAATTACATCTACATCTCGTGGTGAACCCAAAAGGAAAACTTCATAAGAAAGATCAACTTAAAATAAATTCAATGAACCTAACAACGCTTTGGAACTTAACGCACAACATTTAGAGGTCTAGGCTAGAGACGTATTCTGGCGTCGTAAATCCTGGTAACTGTTGTCCTCACTGATGGTTGGGTGATTCCTCCACTTTGAGATGATAAGTACCAGTACGGACTTGTGCTCCCACGTACCGTCGAGTATATATTGGGAGACCCCTATAGGCTTAAATCCTTTATCCATAGGAAGCCGTGTTGGCCACCCTACTGATTGCAATGCATTGAACACAGCATTCAGGAAGATTGACTGCCGTACCGTAAAAAGTATTCTACAGTTTTGCGATTGGTTTGGTACTCCCTCTACCTAGACCTCCAGAGTAGTCCCTTTCGTTCCTTTTCAGACTCTTTAACGGAAAAGGTCCATCTGAGCACTTGTCACTTCAGGCTCATTAAAAATCGAAGGAGACTAGAGTCATCTTTTGTTTTTTCTTGACTCTTAAAAACTGAAAAAACAAGTTGTGTCAAAGCATGTTAAAATTTATTTTAAACGGAATATTCATACCCCTTTCCTACGTTGATCTTGGGTTGAGAAAATGGAGCCTACCAACCAAGGAATTCCCCTTGGTGGAAATCCTAGTCCCTTCTCCTCTTGGGGAGATGTTGGTGCGCCCCATATGGCCACATTGTCGCTTCCAGGGCTGACAATTGGCTTGCCAGTATGGCTCTTCTCAACCTCTGTCGTTCAGAACACCACTATTCCTGAACAATCGAATCATTAATTAGACAAGTCCAGAGTTGCCCACCAGCCTTCTACTTCATCCTCTCCTCCTTCCTCTTCGCTTGATAGGGCTGGTAAAGCCAAAGGTCAAGTTCCTAAGGAGAAGAAGGAAAAGAAGAAGAAAGGAGTCAAAGGCGAATGGGGGAAAACGAGTGTCGTCTAACAAAAACCCACACACTGCATCGACCAGGCCTAAATCGCCATGTGTCATTTGCAAAGGAGACCACTTTCACAGAGATTGTCCTTGCATCCCCCGGATACTAAGGGACTGGTCTCCTCGTTTGCACAACCCGGTGTCGTCAACCTCTGATGATCATGTTGAAAGCACACCATCAACTAGTGAAAATGAAGCCCCAAGACAAAAAGGGAAAGCTAGATTTCCTTGTAAACTGTGCGAAGGAAATCATGCCGTCCACCGTTGTCCCTTCTTAGACGAAGCTAAAAGAGTTTTGGATGATCGTCCGGTTTCACCGTTACAACTTCCTCCTAGATATGAAAAACTATTGCCGAGTCCATCATTAGTTGAAAATCCGGCTGGCCCGCTCAGGTGGTCGGCTGAAGTACCTATCATTGAAGATAAACCATCTGGATCCATACCAGACAAAAGTCAAAAGGTCGAGGCAGCAGTTGACTCGGTCTTTCCTTTAGAGGTTTCATCTTCAGATGATACAGTCACTGAAGAGAATAAGGATGACACCATCCAAATTCTCTTCATAAACACAGACTCTGACAAACATGGGGGCAATTTACCCATTCCTTTACCGCAGGAAGGAAGTTCGTCCGAGCCGTACCCGGTTGTCTATTCGGTCCCACCTCCAAGCAACCTAGTTGTCTCCTTCGACTAGAATCAACTAGGCAGACCCCGTTTACCAGCAAGCATACCGTTCCGAATTATCGTTCAAATATATAGAATGGTTATGGCTGGTACCATCATAGATGAGGGGGCGTCTGTGAGTATCCTTTCCTCAACTGCTTGGAAAGTGCTTGGTTCACCATCGCTTTTGCCTGAGATGAGAAATCTGTCAGGCTTTGATAAAGGAACCAGTCGACCTTTAGGGATCCTTCCCGATGTGCCAATAACATTGATAAGGAAAATAGTTCGCATGAACATAATGGTAGTTCAAGGACCCTTGGATTATAACCTACTCCTTGGACGAGACTATATTTATTGCATGGAAGCAATTGTCTCCTCACTCTTTAGAGTAATGTGTTTTCCGCACGAAGGAAGAATGGTCAAGCTCGTGGACCAGCTTTCATTTCTGGGATCACGCATAGCAAATAGTCATATACCATCCCTAAATGGTCTTTTCATGCAAGAAATGCCTCGATCTCCAGTCCGTCCTCCCGATGAGTGCGAGTAATTCGGAGGGATATGACTGAAACCCAGGGGGCATGCATCTTGGTCTGCTTCGGCAGGAAAACTTCGGGTATAGGGTAGGTTTCCACGGGAGAATATGACTAGTCTGTACCCCGTCCGTGATTGGAAGAGAGGTTATTCTAGAACAAGATTCTCTTGTCAAAGTTATGTGAGTTGGCGGGCATCGTTGCTCACCTTTTTTTGTTTCGATAGACATCACCGAAGAAGTATTTTGTTTGCAGTGTGAATAGAACAATCTTTGGGTAACCTGTAAGAGGTAGGCCTCTCTCGATAAAACAAATGTTTTGGCGGAAGGAAGTAGAGGTAACCTTGAAACTCTGTTTTATACCTGGGGGCATGCAAACCTTTTGGAATGCAAGCGAAGGGTGACTATGTATTATTTAAATTTTTAGGACTTCTAACCCTTTAAACTCGTAGGACTAGTCGTCACCTAACTTGCATGAAGAAAGGATGTGGGGCAAAACTCTAAAAGTTGTCGTTTTTATATGAGACATTCTTATCATATGACTGGATTAATCAAGCAGTGTTACCGTGAGGTTCAAGCTCGTTAAAAAATAAACCCGGACCGAGCAAATGTTTCTACCCACGTTTAAGCTCGTTTAAAAATGAACTATTCCCCGGTAAATAACCACCGTGAATGTAGTATTTCAGCCATTAAATCCTTGGTCGTGTTTGCACCGTCACCTCCACTTTTTCATTGGCCGATCATTCACCTCCATTTGATTGTTTACCCATTTTGAGGAACAGCTGCGAAGAGTGATTTCACTAGCCATCTTTGTGACACTGCCGTGATTGGAAAATTCCAAACCTTACCTGGAATCAGCTGCTACCCGTTTTATCACTCGTTCCTCAAAAGACGAGTCTTCTTTAAGCTCTTTTCTGACTCGTAAAATATGAAAAGATTCCGAGTTCTGGCCTTCCAGCTCATTAAAGCGACGGGAAGTGCTATCCCTCATCTAGATTTTAATCTTTTTGGACCTGAGGGATTATTGCACAAAACGATCAAGCGCTTGTTTTGTTCGGCTCGTTAAAGCTATCGAAAATTCATCCCTTCTGTATTGTTTTATACTTTTTCGGACTTAAGGGATTAGATGACGAAAAAGGAATTTTGGAGTTACCTTTACGTACCTTTTCAGACTCTTTAAAAATGAAAAGGACCGAGTTATCTTTGTCGTTAAACTCGTTAAAAAGGATAATAGCGAAAAACTTGTCTTTAGATGAGAACGAGTTTCACTATCGCTAGGCTCGTTAAAACATAGCGATGGGTTTTCCCGAAGGGCAAATTATAGAACAAGCATATGTTATCCTCCTCAAGCTTGACAAAAATAAAGAGGTACTGGTTGTTAGCCTCCTATACCAATAGGTTCTCATCTCTCATGATTGACAGTGGAAGTGCCAAAAATGCTCACCTGCCATGCTGCTAAGGTTCCATTTTTGTGAAGGAAGCAGACAGTTTAAAAAATGTAAAGAGGGTATGCCCTAAAAGAAAAATCAAAGGGCAAGAAAAGGAATTGGTCAATGAAAAAATAAAAGAAATGAACCCCAAACAAAGACCATGAGAGTGGCTAGTCCAAATTGCCACTACTAGTTTGCTGGGTGGTCCAACAGCTCAAGCTAGGCCTCACCATGTTTTAAATTGCATGCTGTAGACTAGAAAGGAAGTACCTGTTCAAACAGCTCAAGCTTGACAGATGACTAGGTTGATAGAGAAAGAAAGGAGCCCAACTGCTTAATCTGGGCCCTTGGAAGCCATAAGGGTAGACTTAGATAGGAGGGCAGCAAAAAGAAAAGAAAATTATCAAGGTTTGCAAGACCAAGTGCACCCATACAAAATGAAGAAAAAATGTTAGGCATAGTAGGCAGGGTAGGCAGTCGAAAGTTGCAGAAAGAAAAATCTAAGCACATCACTTGGAGTAAATCAAAGTGGCCATCAACAGGAAAGGCAAGAGCAGTGGCCTATGTGGCAAAGTGCTAAGTCATCACTAACTTCCCTCATCCCCTTCAAAGTTTCTTATTAACCTCCCATGAGCACTGCAGGATCTGCCTGATCAGTCCTCTTTAAACCCTTCATTTGTACAAATTTTATGTCATAAATGACTTCTTTCTTTGAAAAGAAGCCACATTTCTTGTGTAAAAATTCTTTTCATTTTGATCTACTTCCTAACTAAGTTTGATTCCTGAAAAGCTTAGTAACTACCATTTCCCATTCTCATCCCTCCCCCAGTACTAACTACTAACTGTATTTACATCAAATCCCCTATGTTTCCCTTTCCCCTATTATTATAACACCATGGTGTATAAACCCCAAGAAATGTATAAATATCCCCCCTTTTAGCACTATAGCTAAATAAGTTTGTCTAAGGCAGACATTAGTCCACCAGGGACTGTGGTCAACCTTGTTTTGGGGTTGCTCTAACCTCTGGTCAGAGTAATAACCTGCACTTATCCCTCATTTCCCCTTTTTTCCAAAAAAATCTCATAAAGCCCCCTCTCCCCCTGCTCACACCTAATTCTAACCCTTTTTTCCCCCCGACAGATTAATACAAAAACCCCAAAACCCAAAGTCCCGCGCCCGAAATATTAAACTGAATATTTTAATGGTCGGGCGGGACCCAACCCAAAGTTGCGCGATCGATCAACAGTGCCCGCCAACCGTCGATCATCCACCGCACACGATCCAACAGTGGGCGGTCTTTTTCAAACCCCGACATGCCTCCCTTTAACGTCCGGGGAGATGGTGGTATTGGAGGCCGTACCCGGGACGCGTGGCAAGCGGTGGGGTTGTTCGGAGCCCCCTCCCCGATACCGCCATCGCCCAAAGGTGGTGCGGGGAGACTGCTTACCACCTCCCTGATACCACCCCTCTGACACCACGTCACCCACACGTCACTATGACGTCGTGCCACCTCCGCCCACCCTCGTGCCTCGTGGCCCTCCACGTAGCCCTGCCACCGCTCTCTGCCCGCCACCGTGTCCAGCCACACTGGCCTCTAGCTCAGCGTCCACGTCACCCTCCGTACTCTGGGCCCGCCATGACGTCATGCTGATGTCATCGGCAGAAAAGCGCCAATGACCCTTTTTGTCCAAATTTGTTGTTAAAAAGCGCGGTTTTGGCCGTTTTATGTCATTTTCAAGCAAAAGTGACCGAGCCGTTGCAAGCCACCTCATCGCGAAATTACCTCGGAACTGCCAAATTCGAAGTTGCAGCTGCCACAACTTGTCAATTCAGCTGCATTGAGCACCCCCTGTTTGGCCCGAAGGTTTTCCCTGCTGTTTATCCAGGTATTCACCATAATTCTCTTATTTTGCCCCTATGCATGTCATTCTCTGCAAATTCTCCATTAAGCACCTGTCAAATCCCAAATTGTACACTGTCTACTACTTAATTTGGAACTAACCCAGCTCCATAAATTTGATATTCAAACGACAAACTCACGGGCTAAAATTACAAATTTGTCCCCGAGTTGCCCGACATTGTTCCTTTTTGCCGAGTGCAGGCCCAAAGCTTCATTTCACCAATTTGAGTCCTACATTCCCTCTGCAATTCATCCTCATCAATTCACAATCCCTGTGAATTAAGCCAAGCAAGGCAGAGACAGTCCTTCATAGCCTGCCCAGTCCACTTGAGAAAGATTCGAAGCATTGACTGCATTCAATCTGTCATTTGAGCTTTCAAGAACCTTGCAAGTTATTACACTTAC
>Ga0181471_100140_pt1 | contig 20374 bp, 21 predicted proteins | sample InSIn5gowninarea_FD_119083 | JGI IMG/M metagenome (GOLD analysis project Ga0181471, IMG submission 119083) | Clean room microbial communities from NASA Spacecraft Assembly Facility at Jet Propulsion Laboratory, Pasadena, California, USA -... ...
CTCATCGATCAGGGAGGCAAGAGCTATAAAAAATACACTAGAGATCTTTAAGAGAGCCAGTGGACTGGAAGTCAACAAAGACAAATCCCATATATTTTTCTCCAGTCCCTCCGCCACCACCTTCTTCCAGTCACTGCACATAACACACAACCGGATAAGAAGCGCAGGGTCTCTCCAAGCACCTACTTTAACTATCATCTCATCATGTCTCGAGGAATCCATAAATGGCTCCTCACTGGATAGAACTCCGGAGTGACGTCTCCCATTGGTCGCACACTCGACTTGAGGGGAGTCCACCCCCCCCCCCCCCCCCCCCCCACATGGTCCTTAGCCTTCTCCATATACCCCTCGCACGCACCATCCACGGGGCCCCCTCGTGGGAGATCTGTGGTTTGATCACCTGCATCTGGTGTGGGATTGTTCTTGCCCATTGACCCTTTCGCATTTCCATCTCAAACTCGCATCAATATGGTCACCCCATTGCTCTTGTTGGAGTTCCTTTCATTGGCTGACCCCATAGTTCACCAAGAGGTCCTCTAATCTGTTGGACTTCCTCTTGATGTGGTGTGTTTGAACCTCAGAGTGGTTTCGTAACATAGCTCTCAGTTTCTCAAGACTATGTGCCATCCTCCAGTTGTCAGCTACCTTATTCACTAGTTTGCCATGCAACAATTTTGTAGTCATTTGGAGAATGATCTGGGAGTCCCCTTCTAATATGATAGGAAACCACCCATAGTTGGCTGCCATGGCTAGACCTACATGCAACCCTTTCAATTTGGCTACATTGTTTGTGTTCTCTCCGATATATCCCCAGTATAGTCCCACCATGCTGCCTTTAGAGTCCCTGATAGCTCCTCCAAAACCTGTCGGTCCCAAGTTCCCTTTCAAAGCCCCATCAAATTTAAGCTTAAACACATTTGTTGGAGGTGGTTCCCAGGCTTCTGGACTACTTCTATCTTCAGCCCTTTCCGCTATGTTCCCGACGAACATGGGGATGTTGTGGATTTCCCAGTTTCTCGGGATAAGAGTCTCCTCTGGGCTTGCACGTAAGTCCGATGAGCCCCACTTTGAAAGCCCCAACGTTTCTTTTATATGTGCATGGATCGTGGGCCAAACTTCCTTGGGAGATCTCTTCCGACTCTCAAAGACCCGACTATTCGGCTCCTTCCAGGTTACCCAGACTACAAAACTAGGGAATAGCTCCCAAATCCTGTTTACGATAGCATTCTGAAAGGCTTTCTCTTCCCATTTTTCTTTCATATTTGTGATTGTTCCTTCTCCCAATCGAGCCTTACTGAAGATAATTCCTCCTTTGTCCCACACGTTTCTTACCCAGTCACAGCCCACGAGGAGGTGTTCTATTGTTTCTTCCACCATGTGCCACATCACACATACTGAAGGACCTATCATCCTACGCTTTCGCAGGTTCTCCCAAGTTAGGATCCAACCCCTCATCAGAAGCCAAAGGAAAAGGGTGATTTTCGTCCAGAGCCCCTGATTCCATAGCCTAACCCACCATTTCTTAGAAGGGAGACTAACAAATCCACTTGCCAATCCCATGGCCTCCTTAACACTAAAATGACCTGAGGGACAATATCCCCACCGAATCTTGTCTGTGTTTTCTTTGAGGTCTATCTTTCTTTCATTTAATTTCTGGATCAGGTCCCTCACCTCCTCTCCTAGACTCCACTCTGAAAACCATTCCTCTAATTTCCACTGTCTAAAAGGGCTATCTCCATCGTGGTTTTCCCAGAAGTCTTTAACCTTTCTAAATCCTCCCCTTTCAAGTTGTATCTAGAGTATCGAAGGGTCCCTCTCCCCCTTCAATTTTTGGAGTTGCTGCCAGGAGTCTTTGAAGAAATCCGCTTCCTCCCCGTTCCCTATTTCCCAAAATCTATGATCCTTTACTAGATGTCTTTTTGCATTGGCTGCCTGCCAGATTAGAGAGCCTATGATCTCATGGTCAAATTCAATCAGGTTCTCGCTTGTGCATCCCATTGCATATTTAAGGTGCCAGAAGCTTGCCCATGGCTCCCTCATGTGCGTCACCCACCACCACCAAATCTTAGCACTCAGCACCTTGTTGGCTATTTCCAGAACCCTCAGCCCCAATCCTCCTACTCTTTTGGGCTTACATACCATCTCCCAGTCCACTAGCGCCCATTTTTGTTTTATCTCCGTACTTCCCCATAGAAAATTCCTCTGAATGGCCTTGATTTTTTGATGACCGATTTTGGGGCTGAGAGTACTGAGAACACATAATATGACATTGTTTGAAGGACCAACTTAACTAGCGTAAGACGATTGGGAAAGTTTAATGCTCGGTGTGTCCAATTGTTGAGTTTACTCACCATTTTGTGAAGGAGTTCCTTCCAATTTCTTTGGGTTGCTTTTCGTTCAAGCAGGGGCGCTCCCAAGTATTTGGATGGCAGAGACCCTTCAGCGAATCCAAGGATTCTGTTGATATTCCTCCTCGTGGTTGGGTGTGTGTTGAAGAAAAATATATGGGATTTGTCTTTGTTGACTTCCAGTCCACTGGCTCTCTTAAAGATCTCTAGTGTATTTTTTATAGCTCTTGCCTCCCTGATCGATGAGACCCCCATGAGCATTGTGTCGTCCACAAACTACTGATGGGTTTGTGGGACCATCCCCTCATGAGGCTCAACCCCTTTAATGTCCCATGCAACTTGATCGGCTTTTAATGCATGGTCAAGTCCTTTTTCCAAAAGAATAAGCAAAAAAGGGGATAACGGGTCCCCTTGTCGAAGTCCCCTAGATGCTTGGAAAGTTCAGGAGGGTGCGCCATTAACTACAATCGAGAAGAAGGCTGAGGACTCAATATTACCTATCCATCACGCCCAATTGTTTTGGAATCCAAAGGCCTTGAGGACCGCCTTCAGGAATCGCTAGCTAAATTTATCATAAGCTTTCACCAGATCAACCTTGATTAGCATTCCTGGGGATTTTGTTTGTTTCAAGGAGTGGATCATCTCATGGGTCAAGATAATTCCATCCAGGATTTGCCTACCCTTGACAAGTCTTGTTTGCTCTGGGGATATGATCCCCGACATCAAAGGTTTTAAATAGTTTGCCATGACTTTCGTAATGATTTTCAAGATAACATTGCATAGGGAGATCGGTCTAAACTTACCTGGCATATCTGCCCCCTTTTCTTTTGGGATTAATGTGAAAAATGTAGCATTGAAGGCCTTGAGAATTCGTCCTGTCCTCCTGGATTTCTCCGCTACATCCCAGATCTCCTCTTTTACTAAGTCCCAACAATTTTTGAAGAAGTCTATTGTGAATCCATCTAGCCCCGGGGCTTTTCCTTTCTCCATCTAAAAGATGGCCTCCTCCACCTCTTCTCGTTCAATGGTTCTCATCAGCATAGTGTTGTGCTCTGGCATGACCAGCTTGGGGATATGTCTGGTTATTTCCGCTATGTCCCTTCCTCAGTCTTCGTTCATTTCTTTAAGAAACTCTCAGTAGAACTGGACAAGCTCCTGCTCAAGGTCATTTTGTTTTTCAACCACTTACCCTATCATGGATTTAAGTTGTGAGATCCGGTTGTGTTGACAGTTCTAGATTGTTGATTTGTGGAAGAAACTAGTGTTCCTATCACCCTCCTTTAGCCATAATTATCTAGACTTCTGTTGCCACAAGATTTCCTCTTGCATGAGGTCTTGTTCCCTACTCTTCTCTATCTCGATTTATCCCTCATTCATTTTCCTTGTCTTAAGCTCCCCGATTTGATTTTCAAGTCTTCTTTTCTCCATAGTGATATTTCCAAAGGACTCTTTATTCCACTTCTTAAGGCATTATTTCAAAAAATTGAGCTTTTGTTGCAATCCATACATTCGTGACCCTTCTAATCTTGGAAATCCTCTCCACCACTCCGTAACCAATCTTTGGAAGTCATGGTGATTGAACCAAAACTTCTCAAACCTGAACGGTCTCTTCACAAAGTCCCCTAGCCGCCCCCATTCTAAGCAAATCAACCAGCGGTCCAACCCGACCACTGGCAGAATAGTGGCCCCTATCTCACCTTCCCTAGTTAAGATTGATTCTGAAATTAAGAACTGGTCCAAACGAGAGGCTATGTGCCTAGTTCCTAATCTCTTGTTTTCCAAAGTAAAAAAACCGTTTGGGGTCTAGATGTCCACCAAATGAAGCTCCTCAATTACCTTATTGAAGGAATCACTAATGTTACTGAGAGATTTGATCCCTCCTTTCTTCTCATCCAGGGATATGATTAAGTTAAAATCTCCCCCAATAACCCAATGCTCCTTACCACCCAGTCATTGATGGTGTGTAGCTCTTCCAGGAATGCTGGTTTGCGTGCCAGTTGGAACGGGCCATACACATTTTTTATCACCCCTCTAATGGCGGTGCCTAATATATGAAAACACATTGAGAGCATATATCCAGATGCAACTAAGTTAGTCATACTCACCAAATTAGGCTTCCAGAGCAGCCCTAGGCCACCCACAGCTCTAGATGCATCCAGTGCCGTGACCTCCGCCCCTTTCCAAAACCTTCTGCCAAAGTTCTCCTAGTCCTCACTGCTGCACTTCGTTTCCTATAGAAAAAGGATTGCAGGTTTCTCCATTTGGATTTTCCTCTTAACAACCTTTTCTTAAGCTAGTTGTTGCAACCTCTAACATTCCACGATATTAGCTTCATTGATTAACCTCGTTGATGAGTTTAAAGGCTTCATCAATTGTTGGGTATTGCCCGGATGCCACCAACTTCCCTCCCACCTCTTGGATTCTCTGTGAATTGGGCCTTCTCCCACGTCGTCGTCCTTCTGCCCCCTTCATGGGTTCCGAGACCACCCCTAGACCTCAAACTCCTTTGGATTTTATTATGGCTTTCTTAAGAAGAGCTATCTGGTTAAAAGGAATATATTCAGTCTTAGGGTTGTTGTAGGCTTTCTCAATGCCATCCAGTTCCATATCCTCTACCACCATCTCTAATTCCTCAGCCCCTATTTGCTCTGCTACTATCAAGTGTTGTGACTCCACTGTAGTCATTCCTTTGTTTTGATTTTGTGCATCCAACTCCTCTTTATCTCCACTCCCTTCATCATCTTCCATGATCTTGCTTAGGGCCTAGAACGGTTAGCTAGATGGGGTTTGTTTTGGCCATCTGGACTAGGGTTCCACTTAGCCATTCTTTTCTTATTACCCACCTTCTCAAATCCCTCAGAATCCTTCTCTCCATAATGATTTTGAGGTATTACCAACTTTGGATTGCGGGGACATTCATGGAAGAGATGTCCATATTCATGGCATTTTCAATATTGAAAGGGTATATGTTCATAGTCTATATCCTAGATCCATTCCTCATCTTGCTAGGAGATTCTAATGCTTGCTGACAACTCTTTTGAAATGTTTAGATAGACGCAGATCCTGGCGTAAGACACATACCTCATCCTTTTTGTCTGGTCAGCTATTTTGACAAAAGATCCTAAGGCATTCCCAATGTCTTCTAGTATTTTTGGCCTGCAGAATTGACAAGGAAGTGAGTACAGCTTCAACCACACTAGAGCTATTGACAGATCGACCCTATCTAGATTAAACTTTTCTTGACAAAATGTTAAATATAGGCCTACCGAGTTGTAAAAATATGGCCCCCCTTCGAAAACCTGGTTCTTGTCCTCCATACTATAGAATATTATAGTGAAGAAACCTTTCACCCCCAGCCTAAGATCATATCCTCCTTTCAGTTTCCAGGTATTGTTAATCCACCAGACAAGGGTCCTCTTCGGTGGCCATATCCCCACAAACTTGGCTATAAGCGCATGATCTTTCATATATTGGATATGTGATTCTAGCCCTTCTGATTTAATGATCATCGTTGGGATTTTGTTGGATTTTGGCAAACATTGGCCAGGCTTTCTGCATCCCTTAACTGATAACTCGCATTCCCCTGCAATTCCATCCTGTGCCACGTTCTATCCTTCCCCTTTACCGGAACTTGTCCTTCTCTTACTTCCATTCTTCGTCAGTGGAGAGCTAGGTTGATTGGGGGATTCTGCAGCCATGCCAGCGGTTAGGCCTGCCATCCTAATGACCTGCCTTCTCAAGCCTGACGTTCCTCCTATAGGCTCTGACACCAAAGAATCCAAGAAACCCTTGTACCATCAGATTCATTTCTATAATTGTTTGTTCTATGGAATTCATAAATTGTGAGATTGTTGCTAGAAATTTCTTCCATAGGTTCTAAGATGGATTAACTTTCTAGCGTATATTGCGAGATTGACGATAAAATTGTCATGCTTATAGATATCAGATTTACTTACACTTCCTATCTTGTCATAGAGAAACAATTTAGGGTAACAAAAGTTTCATTTATATAAACAATACTTGGATACAATACCTCAAGTTCTATAGAAGACTATGATCTAGGATTTAATAGGTGTCAAATCCCTTATGGCTTGGGACTGTGTTGGAACTCGGGTCATGGAGGTAGTTTGCTAACCTCCAGTGCACCTAAGGCAACCATTTCAACCTACTTAAGGACTTAGGAACTAGCCTTCCTAGTCTAGAGAGGGCTCTCTCATTCAACTCAGCCACCATTGTCACCTCAGCGGCTGGTTGTTATTGGGTTCAATGGCTAGATCTTCTGTAAGATGGGATGGGGTTTAAGGTCTTTGGTTGATAGGTCTCAAGAGATGGGGACCATTGCTGCATGGAGTCATGTAATCCAGTCTTTGTATGGAAAAACTAGTGACTGGTCAGATTGATCCAAGATCAGAGGCCATGAGATGATGCTTATCAGGGGGTTTTGGTCGTTGTAGTTGGGAAGAAGTGGAGAAAATAGTTCCACTTGAGAGAAGGGGTGTCAGGGTCATGACTAAGTGTAGCAGAAGATAGATAGAAATCGTGGCTACTCAGACTATCCTGAAGGTGGATAAAAGGCCTGGTAAACACATTAGTTTACAACATAGGATTGATGAGGAGCACTGAGGTGATTCCATCATCAACCATACAAACTGGTATGAAGATCAAGCTATCAGCTCCAAGGGCAACCAACAAAAATGGCAACAAAAATGTTCTTGGGCATGAGATGAAATTATATAGCAGACCAAACAATTGAGAAGTAGTGTTATAGGTAGTGATGCAAGTTCAAATATTACCCAACACATCACCAACTCTATAAGACTAAGCAGAAATAATATCTCAGAAATAGGGAAAACATGCACAGGGAGAAGGAACAATCTTCAAAGCATCAAACACAGAACTCAGATCTTGAAGGCAAAATACTTCTGCATTCTAGCATATAAGCATGAGACTGATTACAATGGGTCTATCTCACAGACAAAAGATGTGGCCTAGCAGGACCATCCACAGGAGAGCTAATCAACCTAGTCTACCAGAAGGCAGGTCTTATAGTAGAGCACTGAAAGTTCTTCAGACTGTCAACCTTTACAAAATGGTTGTCTGCTGGTTTATATAGGTAAGGGGAGAGACCCCTCCTCGCCTCACCACCCTAACCCTAAAATGCAATAACCTACATATGACCTGCATCATTAAAGACAGTAGTCGTAGCTCCTAATCAAAACCTTATCTTTACATAAATGAAAGTATGGGCCTGCTTGACAAAGGCATGGCCCTGAGAGAAAATTCAGCCTTGGTGGAGTGTTCATGAAGAAATTGGGCCTCTGGCCGACTTTGGAATCGCCTTAGAAGTCCACCTTCTTAGGCTGTGATCCCATCAACCTTAAATGGCCTCCTGCAATGCCTTGATGAGGCATTGATAGCCTTGGGGCCTACGAGAGGCGGTTTGCAGGAGGCGACCACCGTCGAGCTGGAGTTGAATGCGGCTGGTGAGCTTTAATGACCAAAATTGGGGGAGGGCCACCCTCCCCTTGGTGCTGCGAATCTGAGGAGGAGGTGGCACAACTCTAAAACGTTGCTGCCACCACCACCCTCCTCCGACTTAGAACAGTGAACAAGGCATCAGGGCTCATGGGCTATTGGATGAGACACTGAACAAGATCGGATGGATGAAAGAGAAAGATGACAACATTGTCACTTATTGGATGGGAGGGAGAAAAGGAATCCTTAGCGGGATTCCACCTGGCCACGCGGCATCATTTGAATGGATGTGGAAATCAGACGAGGAGATTGGGAAGATCAAGACTATCGAATAGGGCCAAAACACCATCGGATGACTGAGAAGAAATTTGGTTAGCGGAGCAGGGATTTAGAGGTCAGCCTCTAAATCTATGTGAAGGAGAGAGAGAGGGAGATTCCAGGCGGAATCCCCCTTTTCCATGTGGCAGTAGCCGATAGGTTCAGCAGGACCATCGTGGACCCAGGAGGGGCCCTACTACGCCACCGAGAAGAACTGAGAAGGCGGGGGGATCCTCGATCGTTGGATCAGATCCCCGATGATCGAATGATAGAGATCAGCGTGAAAAATTCCCCGGGCTAGCCAGGAAAACGTGAGGCCGAATGCCACGGGCATATTCCCTCGAGACACCTATCGGGCGTTGAATGGAAGCAGACTTTTGCTTGAGTCTATGCAGAGGATGTCAGGCCCGATCTCGGCTCAAATTTGAGCCGTAGATCTCTGGGCCCGATGCTTGAAGATGATTGGATGGTGGAGAATGGGCTCCACCCAACACTTTAATGCCGACCGTTGATTAGAAGAAGATGTGGGGTGGAGATAGAGACTGGATGAGTTGATCGCCAAGTTTTCGGTCGTCGACTAACTGCCAGGCGCTAACAACGCTTCCGATGCGAAAAGATGTGGGAGCGACAAGTGTCCCCCACTTTAACCATGGCAGCTTATTTCGGCTGCGATAGAAACCATAAGGCCCACGCTTGTTTCCCAGCGAAAGAACCTAGGTCGTCAATTTGATTTTGTGCCCGACCCAATCTGACATTGGGGAACGACTGCCAGCTAGTGAAGCATCGCTAGCCGTTGATGGTGAAAGAGGGTGTAGCCGAGGAAGAAGGGGTGTCTGATTGGACCCACTGTCATGGCCTATGGTCCTCTGGGTGCCAGCGCTGGATGGCTAGGGGCTTGAGCCCAATGCCTTTGGCAGTCTTTTCGTCAGACTTGGCACTTTGGCCAACATTTTGGCCCTTCTGCCATATTTAACCGTCGCTAGGCTAAAATAGTGAGCCTTAGCCAGTTCTGAGAATGCCTTGGAGCTCAGACCTTGCTGGAGGGATGCACGCCTCCCCCATGGGACCAAGGGGGTCTGGGCCAAGCTCCAGGGACCTAATAAAGTGCCTGGCTACTGGATTTGGCAGCTATGGCCAATTTTAACTGTAACAAAATTTAGAAGGCCCCCAGCCTTCAAGATGCACCTCCCAAAATGCTCGAGACATTTTGAGGTGCTAACATAGGCTCCAAGGGGGATGGCACCCCCCTGTGGGATGCCAGGAGCCTGAAAAGGCCAGTGCCTTGTCTTGGTGTTACAAAATTGAGACATGTAGGCCTCACGCAGTGTCATTAGAGCAAGAAAAATAAAAGACAAGCGAACTTTGACAAATGATCTGAGTGTTTTTAGAACACCTGGAATTTTACAAAAGTACTTAAATAAGCCTAAGTAAAATAAAATACATGTACAAAGACCTGTGACCCATCATGAAGCTATGTAATTCTTCAAAAACCTTCCATTAACAGGCCCAGCTAAGAAGGGATCACCATCAAATCCTTGCAGGCTATAGGAATTGTTGCCATGATTTTCCGCAATGAGGTAAGGGCCTTTCCACAGATTATCAAATTTTCCATGCTCGCCCTTGTCCTCATGCCTTGCATCCCACTTCAAAACTAGATCTCCCTGCTAGAAATCATCAGGCTTTTCTCTTCTATCAAAAACTTTCTTAATCCTATCCTGGAAAACTAAGGCTCTTTCTGCAACCTGATCCCTGATCCGCTGCACTTCCACAATCTGATTAATCCTCCTCTAGAGTGGGTTTGCCTCTGTATCTTGCTCCTGTAGGTACTTCATTACAGGGGAACCAAGAGAGGCTAGAAAAATGGCATCAATACCATAAACAAGCTGAAAAGGAGAAGTACCTGTGGATTTCTTTGTACTTACCCTGTCTGCCCAAAGAGAAAACTTCAGTTTGGCATTCCATGCCTTCTTGTTTTCTTCCAACAGCTTTTTGATAATCCTGGTTAAGCTCTTGTTGGAGGATTCAACTAGTCCATTCTCCTAGGGGTAATATGCAGTTGAGTGACTCAGAATGATGTTGTAGTCACTGCAAAATTTAACCATCTTGGAGGAAGTGAAAGCTCTGGCATTGTCAGTCACAATCTTCTTGGGACACCCAAACCTAGACATGATGTCTGTTAATAAAACCTCAATAATTACAACATCAGTTGCTTTTCTAGTTGGGACAGCCTCCACCCACTTTGTGAAATAATTAGTGGCAGTTAGAATCCATCTGTGCTGACCTAAAGATGCAGGGTTGATTTCTCCAATGAAATCAAGACCCCACTGCTGAAAAGGTGCATCAATAGAGATGAGCTTCAAAGGTGAAGGCTGTAACTTCCTTTTTCCTTCAAAAACTTCACACTGATGGCAGGTAGAGACCTGCTTGTAAGTGTCTGCAATGACTATGGGCTAGTAAAAACCAACTCTCAAGATCTTGTGAGTTGTTGTCTTTTAATATAGGTGGCCACCACAGTCCCCACCATGGAACTTTTTTGTTTTCTGCTTGGTCTCTTCTTCTAAGAGGCAATTTAACAATATACCGTCGGGATCTTTCCAATATAAAAACTTATTTATAATACAAAATTTTGCAGCTTTGAGTTTGACAGACCTTGCCTATGTCTTGCGTAGCTCAGAAGCAGCTTGAAGGTTCAACAAGACATGAACTATGTCTTTGTACCAAGGGGAAGCAAGGAAATCTGGATGAACTTGCTCTTCCTCTTGTTGTGCACTGGTGTCTATACAAGACTCAAAAAAGTTGATTCCCAAGGCTTCATGATTTGATTGCGCCATCAACTTAGCGAGACCTTGCCCCTTTACTAGTTTGGTAGGTTTGATCTCTATGTCATACTCTAGTAAAGTGGCAATCCACTTGGCTCTCCTTCCATCAGGTTCTAATTGTGTTAATATATCTTTGATTGCAGCAGAAGGGACAAAAACTATGGAGTGAGAGTGCAGAATGTATACCCTGAATTCTTTAAGTGCCTTCACACAGGCATAGGCCTACTTCTCCATGATGTTGTATTTGAGAGTGGAGTCTCTCAAGGCCTTGTTGTAGAAGGAAATGGGTTGCTCTTCATTCTGCTCATTTTTCTGCAAAAGGACCCCTGCAATGGTATGTTCTGAAGCAAAGGAAAATATCATGAAATCTTTGTCAAAATTAGGAATTACCAATGCAGGGGCTTTAGATAATGCCCACTTAATGCTACTAAAGGACTGCTTGGCCTCCTTAGACCACTGAAAAATGTTTTCCTTCTTCAACATCCTATTTATATACTTTACAACCTTGGCAAAGTTTGTAATGAACCTTCTCAAAAAATTAACTTTGCCAAGGAATGATTGGATCTCTTTTTTATTTTTGGGTAGACCTATTTGTTGTATGGCTGCCACTCTATTCAGATCTATTTTAATGCCCTTTTTAGAAATGATATGGCCTAAGAGATTTCCCTCTTCCATTGCAAAATGGGACTTCTTTGGGTTGAGGGATATGCCAAATTTTCTACACTTAAGGAAAACCTTTCTGAGATGGTGCAAGTGGTCTGGATCTGTCTTTGAAAACACAGTGATATCATCCAGATAGATCACAACATACTTATCCTTCTCCTCTGAGAATGCTATGTCTATTTCTCCCTGAAAAGTAGCTCCAACATTCATTAGTCCAAAGGGCATTTTGGCATACATGAATGTGCCCCATGGAGTAGTAAAGGTTGTCTTTTCTTGGTCCTCTAGGTGGACAACAACCTGATTGTATCCTGAGAATCATGGACATTCTCTAAGATCCCACTACCCTTTGCAAAATATGGTCCATCTTTGGGAGAGGGTAGTTGTCTTTGAGGGATACCTGGTTCAAGTTCCTAAAGTCTACACAGAGCCTTATTTCTCCTCTCTTTTTCCTTACAGGTGCAAGGTTAGCTAGCCATTTGGAGAACCTTAAGGAAACTATGATCTTTGCATCAAATAGTTTCTTGACTTCTTTTTCTATTAGTGGGAGGAGCAGAGGATTCATTCTTCTTAGCTTTTGCTTGAAGGGCTTAGAATTCTCTTGGACAGGGATGGTATGTTGGATCACATCTAGATCATAGACCTTGAGATCATCATAAGTCCAGGCAAACACATCATGGAATTCTTTCATGAGTTTGATGTATTTTTCCCTGGACTCTTTGGTCAAACTTTTGGATATTTTGATGACCTTTGGATCTGCTTCAGTGCCTATGTTGCACTCTTCCACTTCATTATCTCTTGGAGCCACCCCAGGGCTCTTTGCCACATCATTGTTATCAAAAATGTCTTCCAAGGGGATCAGCTGAATAATGTCTTTACCTGCTAGCTGAGTAAGATGTGCTGGTTCTGGCTTTGCACTTTCTTTCTTATCATTCATATTCTCTTGATCTATCTTTAGATTTTTAACTCACTAGACATTTGCAGAAACCTATTGATCTGTTCATCATCCTCGAATACTTGCCAATGATCAACATTGTCTAGGATTGAGGGTCTGTATCTGACCTCAATCTAAAAGTGCTCATTTGGATTTATGGGGACTTGGAAAAGACTAGCAGAGACTGCTAAGGAATCAGCCTTAGAATTCTCACCTCTGGGGATAACGATATATTGACATTCTTTAAACCCCTCCATCAAGTCAAGCACAAAATTTTTGTATGATCTCATTCTTGGGTGCTTGGCTTGATAACTCCCCTAGACTTGTCTTATTACAAGCTCTGAATCTCCTTGAATATCTACTCTCTGGGCTTGGAGATCTTTCAGAGCCTTGAGCCCCAAGATCAGTGCCTCATACTCAGCTACATTGTTTGTGCATTTGAAATCCAGCTTGTATGAGAGAACCTTGGGCTCACCAATAGGAGGTCTAATTGAAATAACTGCTCCCGCCCCTTTCTTGCTTGTTGCTCCATCGAAACTCATGCGTCACCATCCATCGCTGGGTTCTTGTGTTAAATGCGCATCATCAGACTCACTATCCAAGTCTGTTCTTGCACTTTCATAGTCTGATTCGTTGCTTCCACTGTCTGGAGGCTCGGGCTCATTCTTTTGAGATCCAGCCTCGTTAAAAAGCATGGAGGAGCCCATGTCAGTATCAACAGAGTGGATAGGATGATTTTCAGGGTTCTCTCTATTGTTGATCATATAAGCCAACCGATTTTCTATGTATAGCCTCGTCAACATGCCAAAGATAGGGATCGTGGTGTAAGAGAGATCCATTTGTAACGTCCCCTGAAGCTTGGCTACCCACAATCTCGACAACAACATTCTGAACTTGGGGGGGACATTGGCCATGACCACGTCCATGACAAGGTTCTTCTCTGGTATCTGATGAAGGGATACCACCAGATCTTTAATTAGCCCTAGGCACTTGACCTCCCTTGAATCAAAGGAGTACAGATCCTTATAGGGTCTAGTAATGTCAAGTCCTAGGCACTCCATTATAGCTTTAGGCATCAAATTGTGGGAAGCACCTGAATTAAACATAGCATTGTGCAAAAACATGTCATGTATAGTGTTAGCTCTCAGATCTTTAGCTGTGGTTGTTTCAACTAAAGGAACCCAAGGTAACCTGCAAACCAGTCTTTAGGACTTGAGAATCTAGCCTTTTCTAAGTCTAGAGAGGGCTCTCTCAAAAGAAAGATCACCACCGATAGAGTGGGTGTCAAGTCACTTACGGGTGGGTCTTTCTGAAGTATAGAGCTAGAATGATGAAATGGTAACTGGGAAACCATTGTGCTTATCCTGAGAAAGATAGAGATAGAATTTAGGACATGGGCTATGGAGTCATAAGGTAGATCAAGTTTTAGCTACAGCTGTCTGGGTATTTTACAGTTGTGTAAGGAAGGCAGAGTCTCCAACATCCATCAGGGGTCTTGAAATTGTAGTATGGGGGGTTGAGAAAGTAAGATGAAAGTTCAAGCTATTAGTAAGGCACCAAACTGGGATGAATCTTATTATAGCTTAGAAAGAAAAACTGTAAACCATTTGGAGCACTTAACAAGAGTGAATTCCTATGATTCAAAGCTTCCTGGCAATCTTTTGCGAAATAACCAATTATATTTTCTTCAATATTTAAGAAAACTAACAAGTCATTTGAACACAATAGATGAATTTGATGAAAAGAAAGGGAAACAAATACATGAACACTCACAAAAGAAATAGAAACACACTCAGGACTTCAAATATCTAAATCTTCCACAACAACTGTATGTCATTCTTCAAACTGTAGCTTTATTTGATCAAGAGAGTAATATACAAAGCCCTTTCTTCTTGCTTACAGGGATAAATTTTTACATTAGAGAACCAGCCACCCCCCCCTTGAAAACAGAGGAGCTATTTATACAAAATTTAGAGGTCTCACCACCTCAGAGATAATTCATAAAATCTAATAAGATACAATATTACAAAAGAGGAGCGTTTGACACGTATACAATGACTCATGGAATACATTATGTCAAAACGTCCTTCTCCAAAATCCTATAAGAAGACATTACTTAAGTCGCTGACTGTCCTTGTCCTCCTTAACTGTTGCTGGAAAAGAGGAGCTCAGGAACCACTTAACCTCTAGCTGCCACCTGCCACTTGGAAAAAATCCTCTTTGACCTGGTGATCTACCTTTAAATCTGCATTATACTTTCCTGCTATCCTTTCTTCATACTCATTCTCCTTTAGAAAGTTAGAGGAATTATCCCTAGAGGCTTAACCACCATTTTTATCAGCTCTTTAAAGTGATTCTTAGTGGGGAGCATAATATCCCTCATTTGGATGGACAAAATTTCCAAGTTGATATATTCCTCAACCTCAGTATGAGGGAGAGCAATCCTTTTGATCATATGGAGAAGCTCAAAAACATCCCCAAGCTTGGTAACCAAAATTTCACCTCTTAAGTTCCCTTTCAAGTCTTAAAATTGGAGTGCTCATTCCTTTTGGCCACCACCAGATTGTCATAATCATCTTTTCTAAGCAACCTATTCTCAGCATCCCAGAAAAAGGGGAGACCTTTGTCCATGAGAGGTTTAAAAGCAGCATAGAAAGCTTTGATTTCCTCTTGAAGGACTCTACACTTATCATGGACTCTTTGAATCAATTCTTCCTTCTCAACAACCCTTTGGAGTAGAAAAATAGTTTGATACCTATCGTTGACTTTAAAATTTTGCAAGTATTCATCTGAGGTAAACTTCAAAAAGGTGATGGTGCTCTTTGCCTTCTCTACTGGTAAATGTGCCAGTTGTTCAGTAGCCAACTTATGCCTTTCTAGAGTTGAATAGATGTATGACTTTTTCAGCTCTAGTCTCCTTAAATCTTTCCAAAACTTCCCAACTTCTCCTGAGATTAGATCCCATAGAAAATGCTGGGTTGACTTTAGCAAATCTCTGCCCATTAGCTTGGTTTTCAGCCTACCTATTTTCTCTAACCTTTCCTGGTTGGTCTTATCAAGCTTATTTTTGTCTTGAACCAACTGGCTCTTCTCTTGGGCTAACTGGTTCTTCTCCTGAACCAGTGCATTCTTTTCCTGGACAAGCTGAGAAATCTCCTTGTCCTTTAATGAAACTCTTGACATGTACTCTGCCAAATCAGTAGTATCCACTGGTGGTGATATTACTAGGGGCCCGCTGATTACTCGCTGGTTGATTAACTCTTCTTTCTCCTTCATCAACTCCTCGTTCAACTGATTCGCCTGTAGTAACTTAGCTTTCAACTCGAGTACTTCATTACTCAGTCCGTCTTTTTCAGCCTGTATCACGATAATCTCCTCTATCTGTAGATGCTCAATAGGATTTCCCTTCAACTTCTTTTGCAGGCTCTCAATGAGCTTGTCCTTTTCATCTAATAACTTCTTATTTGCTTTCTTGTCAGCAGGGGCTGATCCTGAACCTATTAAATCACCTTCTAACTTCTTGGCCTGAGTCTTCCATCCCTTGGAAGCTGCCTTCTCTCTTTTTATCTATTCCTCCATCTTGCTGACCCTTTCCTCCAACTTGATCTTGCTCAGGTAAGAATTAAGCAGGTCTGAGTATAGGATCTCTGAAGCCTTCTTATGGAAGTTTACCTTATCCGGAATTCCTACATAAACCATTTGTAATTTAACCTAGGAAATGCCTGTTGCATCTGTGGTAGCAATCCTGAAGACATTCCCCTCTGACTCCCTAACAGCCAATAAAGTACTCTTAGTGGGTACAGTCCTTCTGATCTGCTGCATTAAGTTAATATTCTCATCTACAACCTTACTTCTCTTGTCTATGAAATCTTTTACTAGCTCTTCTTGGGAGGGAACCTTTGAAGTCTCCTCCTCACTTGATACATACTTCTGCACAACCATGGCTGAGACTTGAGAACCTTCAGCCACTGGGGGAATTGAAATGGTCTTTTTAGCACTAGATACAGATTTGGATTGCTCTTGTGCTCCCTCCTCCTCCACAAAAGTAGTGTTATCCTGATTAGTGGACCTGTCCTCATCATCCTCAATCTCTACAACCTCTTCTATATTTGGAAGCCTGGGCTTCTTAGAGGATGTGCCAGGATCAATCTCCATTATATCAGCAAAGGGCCTTTTCAAAGATTTCTCCACTTGGTATGGAGTAGGTATCTGAGGCTGACTGATTGCTTGTTGATCTTGAGCATTTTGGTCTTGCTCATCACTGCTTCCATTGGCACTTTCGACAGTCTCGAGGAAGTCAGTATTAGCTAAGGAAGCTAATACCTCGTCTTGTTCAGCCTCGTAACCTCTAAAACTTGCCTCCATTCTTCTCTGGTTCATAACCCCTTTAGGGTCATACTTGAGAGCTTTATCACTCTCGAAACCCATGCTTCTGAGAATCTGATCTAGGACATTGGCAACAAGAATCGATTTGACAACAAAGGGCTCCATAGTGAAAATGAACTTCAAAGAAGAGGCCTTCTTGTGTTTGATGAAATTATCGTTCTCGGCCACTAACCTTTGCCTTAGGAATTCTAGGGAAAACAACCTCCTACCTACAAACTTTGGGAGCCTGAAAGGTTCCCCCTCAAAACCATATACTCTCAACAGGGTGTAATCAGCAAAACATAACTAGTCTCCAACCAGTCCCCGAGGATTTTGCAATACTGCCTTCAACTCTTCACCTATCCTCAGCATTGCAAAGCCGAAAATTAGTCTGTAGATCACAGGGATGACTGTGCTTGAAAACGTGAAGAAGCTCAAGGTGGCATTCCTCTGGGACAAATCTGTATCGTCCGAGAAGTGGATAGGCTCCATTTGCCTCAGCTTGGGAAAGTTCTCTGTTATAATCATTAGCATGAGCAGTGTTTGGTAGTTAAACACCTTCTCATCAGACTGGAAATGCCCTAGCTGATAAGCAATCCTCTCAACTAGATACTGATCAAAATTGAGGTTTACCTCCTTAGAAGATTGGCTAACAAGGCAGATGACCCCCACCATTATCTCTGTAACCTTGGAGTCGTCCTCCAGCCCGAGAATTTGGCTCAATATGGAAAAAGCTTCCTGTAGCGGCTCAGAGAACAGGGAGTGGTCGTAGGGGAATGCATGCTTCGACGGGCTGGCATTTGGCCTGAACATCTTCGTCATAAAGGTATACAATTGGTCCGGGCTTAAGGCCTTAATTATGGCCAGACTACTCTCTTCAGTGAACAGCACTATCTCTGGGGTGGGTAGTGGGAGACAGAGAGCCTTCCGCACAGCTTGGGAATTGACAGACAGGATGATCTTACCTCCATCGTAAGAGATCACCTGCTTTGTGGACGGGACAAAGTTTGAAACAGCCCAGTGAATGAGCTCCGGGTAAGGAAACGTAGGCTCTAATGCGGATTGTGAGATGTTCGAACAAAAGGTTTGAGAGATAATATGTGAATTATCTGCTAACAGTTGCTTAGTGTGATGGAGAGGACCAAAGTTTAAGGTAGTCTCACGTATAAAAACATCTAAATCGATTAAATAGTCCTCGGCCGAGTCAATTGACTTACATGACAAAATCGCAGAGGACGCCATGTCGAACTTGGTGGCAGCTCGAACTAGGTTTAGTGTTTCTGACCGCAAATCGACTTCACTGGCAACTCCGAACTGAACCCAATTGAGCAAAACTTGCGGACTGTCAAAAAATCCAGTTGAAAGGGACTGGTGGCAGGAGTAGCAGGCTCAGTCTGGCACGATAACTTTGAGAGCGACTGGTAACAGTGACAAGGACAATGACAGCTTCAAGAAACATGACAAAAAACCGCTTTATATAACAAAATCCCCACATGTGCCAAAATCCCGCTGGCTCCGTAACCTTGACAATTGGCTTCATAACCGTGACGGTCAACTGCGCGGTTTTTTGGCCACTAGCTAACCGCCGGGGCGAACTGCGAGCGACGACGTTAAAGGACACCGTGGCGACGCGTGTCCCAGGGTTAACCACCGCAGTTCCTTTCGGCATCGCTAGGGCAGGTTAACCCCCGTGCTAGTTGCGGCGTGAAAGGACCCAGACCGTCGATCTGCAATCTGGCGGGGAGCGATCGGACGGTCAGAAAAAGGGCGGGCCGGTGCGAGGTGATTTAGGCTGTCAGATGATTAAAGAACTTGTAGCGACACCCCGCCTTTATGTACCATCCCGCTATTCAGGTGGGACCAATAAAAACCTCTGCCAACTTGACCGGTCGTCACCAAAATTACCGCATCTACAAAATTTTAGAGCCCACCATCAGGACCCGGCCGCTTTGGAGGCTTTCGCCTGTCTCCGGACTTCCCTTGGCAACATGTGACATGGAACCTTGGTGAAATATCGTAGTGCTAAGATCTGGCTCCAATTGGGGATGTTGTCCTCCTTGTGAGGCAGCAAGAACCGCAGACCAGTGCCTTATCCATTGGGCCACCCTCATTCTGGGAAAACTGTTGAATACTAAATTTAAAAGCCGCAAATCGAACAAAAAGAAATGATATATATACAATGATACAACTTCATACGACCTCCTAGAACTTAGGAGGAATACAACTTTAAGAACCTGCCATTAACAGGCCCAACTCCCACTCTATTACCTTTTGAATCCTCAAGGAAAAATGCATTCCTTCCCGCAAAGGCAGAGACTGAAAAAGGGCCTTTCCATAATTCGTCGAATTTTCCATGCTTTCCCTAGTCCTCATGCCTAGTGTCCCATTTCAGAACCATATCTCCAAGCTTGAAAGAATTCATTTTAGCTCTTTTATCGAACACCTGCTTAACTTTATTTTGATAACTTTGTACTTTTTCACACAGGGCCTCCCTCTCTTGATGCACCTCTATCAGCTGATTAATTCTCCGTTGAACAAGATTAGGCTCACTCTCTTCCTCCTGCACATACTTCATAACTGGCATAGCTAGGGAGGCTGGAAAAATGGCATCAACACCATATACTAACTGGAAAGGTGATGTTCCTATCGATTTCTTTGTGCTGACTCTGTTGGCCCATAAGGAAAAAACCAATTTAGTATTCCAAGCCTTTTTGTTGTCTTGTAATAACTTCTTAATGGTTCTAATCAAACTCTTGTTTGAGGATTCTGCCAACCCATTACCCTATGGATAATAAGTCGTCGAATGACACAGGATAATATTATAGTCGTTGCAAAATTTCACTAACTTGGACGAAGAAAACGCCTGGGCATTATCTGTGATCAGCCTCTTCGGATAGCCAAACCTTGACAATATATGATTTAGTAGAAATTCGATAATTACAGTATCAGTGGCCTGTCTTGTTGGAATTGCTTCTACCCACTTGGTGAAAAAGTCAGTAGCAGTCAATATCCACATGTGCTGTCCCGAGGAAACAGGATTGATCTCTCCAATAAAATCTAGTCCCCACTGCTGAAAAGGAGCCTCAACTGAGATAGGGACAAGTAGAAGAGGCTTAAGCTTTCTTTTCCCCTCAAATATCTGGCATTGATGATAGGTGGAAACCTCTTTGTGCACATCAGAGAAAAGAGTGGGCCAATAAAACCCAGCTCTTAAAAGCTTATATGTTGTGGTCTTCCAATATAGATGTCCTCCACAATGTCTCTTGTGGAACTCATTTATCTTCTCTTTGACTTCAGTTTCCAGCAGGCAATTTAATAGGACACCTCCAGGATCCTTCCAATATAAATAACCATTTAGAATAGAATACCTGGATGATCTTAGCTTTACAGACCTTGCTTTGGCACCGGTTAGCTCAGGAGGAGCTTGTAGGTTCTTTATCACATATATGATATCT
>Ga0181471_100146_pt1 | contig 20288 bp, 17 predicted proteins | sample InSIn5gowninarea_FD_119083 | JGI IMG/M metagenome (GOLD analysis project Ga0181471, IMG submission 119083) | Clean room microbial communities from NASA Spacecraft Assembly Facility at Jet Propulsion Laboratory, Pasadena, California, USA -... ...
GGTTATGTGATTGAGCATCCTCGTACTCTGAGGGCATGTAATAAGTTTTTTTGTCCTTGTTATGTTTGCCATTCGCTTTGTTTTTGGATTTAGGTCTGAGCTGTTCCGTTAGAGTTACTGAAACCGCCAATAGGTTCTTCTACGTAGTGATGTTGTTTTACATGATTCTGTGTCTTTCAGTAGTATCCATAAGACGTAGCTTCAGAAGTATTGGTCGAGCATTAGAGTTGACACTCTCGTGGTTCTGGATGCATCGGATCAAATTAGCTACGAGGCCTAACAATCCGAGGACCGTTTTGACCTTAGCCTTCTCACGGTAGTCACTGGTGAAGGTAGATAATGTGATATGCCAAAATTGTTGGTCGCCTTTACCGTTTTGGTGCGCTATGGTGTAGTGGTATTATCTCGGCCTGGCATAGATCAAGTTGTGGCGGTTAATCCGGTTGCTCTTCGTATATGATCCACGGAGTAAATTCTGTAAGTTCGACCATACATCACTTTTTTGGTCCTGTGGCTGATAGGTTGCCTGTTCGATCCCTGCTCTTGTCGACACCGGAGCTTTCATCCTCCACGATAGTTGCTTTCAAACGTGGGATTATCGGCGTGTTTGACATGCGTGCGCCATTTGCTGCGTATGTGTTGTTTGTCCTGTCTATATGCATGGAGACTTTAATGGGGATTGACAAAGTATGGTATGGTCCTTGGACAACATGCATTCTTATACCTTTTTTGCTTTCTCAACGACTATCGCCGACTCTCGGTATAATGGTCTTGGAGGTGGTCCATTCTTCAAAGAACCAGGTACTTGACTCCATCAAGTGTACATGGCAAGGTTTGCGGTTTCTTGCTGATAAACACAGTCTGAGGCGTTTTATGAAAATTGAGATTGTCAACTATCTCAACGTTGTTGAGGTAGGAGGTAAGTTAGTCCTGCTTACAGCCGACGTCCTCATCTGTGTTGTTCTTGTTGCTGAGTGATCAGGCTAAGCAGTGTCTGCCATTGTCGTTGAGTGCTGAGAGACATTATTCTGCCTACTCTTGACTTCTGCGCAGTCAGTCGTTTGTCCAAGATCTACAAGTATAACGTTAACTTTGACTCTACCTGGTCATACGAGACACAGAAAGCATGGGGGATGACTCTTGATGTACTAGGATAGCTACTGAAGTGGAAATGGAGAGCAAGGAAACGTTCAGCATTGTTTGAGGAATTGGCATCTTTGCCGAAGAAGTTGCAAACGCGCCCCTTTAAGCTACTTCGTATTTGGAATGGCTTGTCAGATCGGTATCCATTCCTCTGACAATTGCTGTTGAACCATTGGCTGTTCGGCTCGGTGAACTCGAGAGGGGTAGCCAATCCTACCACATCACCAAGCGATATCGGACTGTGAATGTTGCAGGCAAAATAGTATGAATATCTTCTGCCTTTCGACAACCGTTCTCATCTTCGATTTAGACCACTCTTTCTACTGTTCTAGAATCGAAAACACACTCTGCTACAATGCCTTCCGCAGATAAACAGCCGCAGACGCTGTATGACAAGGTCTTCCATGACCACATTGTGAACCAACAAGAGGATGGCACAGTCCTTCTATATATCGACCGACATCTAGTCCACGAAGTCACCTCACCACAAGCCTTTGAGGGCCTCAAGAATGCTGGCCGAAAAGTGCGAAGACCAGATTGCACACTTGCCACAACTGACCACAACGTACCGACGACACCGCGGAAAAATTTCAAGAACGTGGCGGACTTTGTGAAAGAAGACGACTCGAGGTTACAGTGTATCACACTGGAAGAGAATGTCAAAGAATACGGTCTCACTTACTTTGGACTCGGGTCTGCGAACCAGGGTATCGTGCACATTATCGGTCCTGAGCAGGGCTTCACACTACCCGGAACAACAGTGGTGTGCGGTGATAGCCACACATCTACACACGGTGCATTCGGCGCTCTAGCATTCGGTATTGGTACTAGTGAGGTTGAGCACGTTCTAGCAACACAATGCTTGCTCACAAAGAAGAGCAAGAACATGAGAGTCCAGGTCGACGGCAAGTTAGCCCCTGGTGTGAGCAGCAAAGATATCATCCTACACATCATTGGCAAGATTGGTACTGCTGGTGGTACAGGTGCTGTCATTGAATACTGTGGATCCGCGATTCGATCTCTGAGCATGGAAGCACGAATGTCAATATGTAACATGTCCGTGGAAGGTGGTGCACGAGCTGGCTTGATCGCACCAGATCAGATCACCTTTGATTACCTCAAGGGCAGACCACTGGCACCAGAGGTGGACAGTGCAGAGTGGAAGAAGGCCATCAAGTACTGGTCAAGTCTACCATCAGATGATGGAGCCAAGTATGACACTGAAGTCTTCATTGATGCAAAGGACATTACACCCACAGTGACTTGGGGTACCTCACCACAGGACGTTGTTCCAATCACAGGTGTGGTTCCAGGACCAGACGATTTCACAGACAAAGCCAAGAAGCAGGCATGTGAGAACGCTCTCAAATACATGGGTCTCACAGCAGGCACCAAAATGGAAGACATCGAGGTCGACAAGGTTTTCATTGGCAGTTGTACGAACTCAAGAATCGAGGATATACGATTGGCAGCCAAGATAGTGGAAGGCAGGAAGGTTGCAAGCAATATCAAGCGAGCTATGGTTGTACCAGGCTCTGGTAATATCAAGAACCAAGCAGAAAAAGAAGGCCTCGACAAGATTTTCCTCGATGCAGGATTTGAATGGCGAGAAGCTGGTTGCTCCATGTGTCTAGGCATGAATCCAGATATCCTGTCCCCTCGAGAGCGTTGTGCATCCACCTCAAACCGAAACTTTGAGGGCCGACAAGGTGCCAAAGGTCGAACTCATCTTATGTCACCCGTAATGGCCGCCGCAGCTGCTATCACAGGAAAGCTCGCCGACGTCCGAAAATTCCTAGGAGATGATGCTGCTCCTCAAAAAGGATCGCCCAAACTCGAAATCTCTGAACACGTCGACGACTACACTGATGAAGAAGACTCAGACCGCATCAACGACTTACCCCATGATTCCGAAGGCGGCACAAACGAACACTCCCTACCCGCCAAGGGCTCGCCCGGTCTCCCCAAATTCACAACCTGGAAAGGAATCGCTTGCCCCCTCGAACGCGCCAACATCGACACAGATGCCATCATCCCAAAACAATTCCTCAAGACCATCAAGCGCACCGGTCTCGGCGAAGCCCTCTTCTTCCCCCTCCGCTTCAACGAAGACGGCACCGAAGACCCAAGCTTCATCCTCAACCAAGAACCATACCGCCAATCCAAAATCCTGGTAGTAACAGGCGCAAACTTCGGCTGCGGCTCATCCCGCGAACACGCGCCCTGGGCCCTCCAAGACTTCGGCATCCGCTGCGTCATCGCCCCCTCCTACGCCGACATCTTCTTCAACAACACATTCAAAAACGGCATGCTGCCCATCATTATGCCCGACGAATCCGCCCTCTCCAGAATCGCAGACGAAGCCCGCGCAGGCCGCGAAATCGAAGTCGACCTGCCCAATCAAGTCATCAAATCCGCAACCGGCGACGAACTAGCGAAATTCGACGTCGAGGAGTTCCGGAAACACTGTCTTGTCGAAGGGCTCGATGATATTGGCTTGACGATGCAGATGGATGAGAAGATTAGTAAGTTTGAGGATCGACGGACGTTGGACACGCCGTGGCTTGATGGGAGTGGGTATCTCGCGCATTGGAGGAATAAGGGCGGCAAGAAGAGCAAGAATGCGCCGGGCCAGCCGGTGAAGGTGGAGGCTGCGCCTGTGCCGAAGACGAATCGGGGTGAGACGCTGGAGGATCCTACTGATTGGTAGAGTTAGTTGAAGTTATCCTTGATAGTATGCTATACAAATATGCCAACAGGTTGTTCATGTCTCATGAAATGCAGCAGGGAATGAATAGTTGACATGTAACCAACGAATATAAATGAATACGAATCTCAAGAACAGACTAATGTTGATCCACATCTGGGAATAAAATCGGACATACTTTATCATATCATAATTCGTTTTATTCACGTTCCATGGCTGTACAACCTTTACAGTAGTATGCTACATAGACCAATAGATATAATCATGCACTCAAGTTTACTTCTCTGCCTGGTTTGACAAAGTCAAGGAATCTAAGACTCCAAGTGTGCACTTCAAAAGCACACATGCATCGCTAAACCTGTACTGCTGATAGTAAGGTATGTAGACACATAAGTGGGTGAGTAAGTGCATAATCATTACAGTCATTCATTCCAGAAACACAGTCCTCAAAAACGCCTTCCAGACACATGAGTATCTAGCACCAGAATCACAATTCCCTCCTCGCAGTCAAAACATCATCCATCAAACCTAACAATCATGATCTCGCACCAGCAGAACTGACCGACCATTTCAGATCGGACAAAGAAAATTACTCTTCATCACAGGGCAGGAGTTGAACAAGCAACTTCAACCGTTTGCACCTATCGCAGTCCACTTTACCGCTACACCGTTTCAACCCTTCAGTCCCCAACCCTTCACGGGCTATTCTCGGGTAAATTCTGGGCGCAAAAGACATATATTCACTACAAAGCGCTCTTGGTCTATCCCAGTCCTTCACAATCACTTCATCTGACTTCTAGCTCAAAAAAAGACTATGCCGACTATTCAATGGTTCTCAGAAGACCTTGTTCGTTGCGCATCTAGACCCTTATTGTCTATGGCATTAATCTGCTTATTTGGCTTTTAATCATCAACGAACCTTAGTACGATCTTTCACTGTCAACGCAAAGCCTTACCACTGCGCCGATATGATCCGGGTTGGGTGGACCCTCGCAATTTTGGGTACGAATTCGAGAGTGAATGGATATGATGCGATGCATCACTTCACTTGCATTACTCATGGATGTGTAGAATTGGCAGTGTATGAATACTCATGCATGTCTGAGAGTCCTACACCTCTCTTCCCTTGTCAACTAGCTACAAATGAAACTCTACTCCTCGAAGAGGTTGCGCTGTCGAATCCTCAAATGCGATATGTGGTGACCAAGCTGAACAACTATTACTCCATGCAGTTTGCTGCAGCTATCTCGAGACACAGATCTCTGGCCTCAGGCAGCAGTCAATATTCCTACAATAGTATACAACACACCACTACCCCTCTATTTCTCCATTCGCCTCAGACACCCTCGGAACATTCTCCTCCTTAAACATCCTCCTATAAACCCCGTCCGCCATCCTCACCACCTCCGCCATCTCCCTAACATCATGCACCCTAACAACATCAGCACCCCCCGCAACAGCAAAAGCAACACAAGCCGCAGTCCCCCAAACCCGCTCCCCTGCCTCCTCAACCCCAGTAATCTTCCCAATAAACCCCTTTCGACTCGTGCCCACCAGCCAAGGCAAATACCTCAACATCGTGTCCTGTTTCCGCAATACCCTAACGCCAGCCTTGAGTAACAGCAGATTCTGATCCATGTTCTTCGCAAAGCCGATGCCGGGGTCGAGTATGATGCGCCAGGGCGGAATACCGGCTTCTAGTGCCGCAGTGACGCGCGCGCCGAGTTCTTTGGCGACGGTGGACATGAAGCCGTCTGGGTAGGATGTGAGTTTATTCATTGTGGCGGGCGTGCCGCGCATGTGCATTAGCACGATTGTTTTCTTGAATTCCGCTGCTGTGCGCAGCATGTCAGGGTCGAGAGTGCCGGCGCTCACGTCGTTTATTATGTCGATTAGGTTTTCTTCGGCGCAGGCGCGGACGACAGGCGCGTGGAAGGTGTCAAGGCTTATTGCTATGTTCTGGGCTTCGGGGATATTGGTCTTGATGTGGCGGAGCACGGGGAGGACGCGGGCGAGTTCTTGGTCTGGAGTTAGGAGCTGGGCGTGCGGACGTGTGGATTGGCCGCCTATATCGAGAATTGTGGCGCCGGATGCGATGTGGGATTTTACGGTGGCGGTTATTGTGGTGAGGTCGTCTGGGTTGAGGAGGCCGCCGTCGGAGAAGGAGTCGGGGGTTATGTTGAGGATTGACATGATGTGGGTTTTGCGCTCGGTGTTTTGGACCTGGAGGAAGGGGAGGGAGGGCGAGAGGTAAGTGATTGGGTGCATTGGTGCGGATTTTGGTAAGGCTTGAAGAGCGACTTCAATTGTGCTAGCTTTTGGGCGAGGTTTGACAGAAAATTTGGAGGTCTCTTCTCGCGGTGTGTCTGGAAGGACTTGGTGAGGCATTATGCTAGTGTGGTTTAGCCATCAAACAGCACAATGATAGGTATTGGAAGTTTGACTTACTCTGCTAGAGGCCGCAATACGAACTCTCTTTCTCGAAGCAGCGGATGTGGCACTTTTAGCCGCTCATGATAGATCTGTTCGTCGTTGTAAAAGATAATGTCTAAGTCTAGTGTCCTAGGTCCCTTCTCAATATTCCGTACTCGCCCAAGCTCGTTCTCGATACTTTGAAGGAGATCGAGAAGAGCAATCGGCTCCAATTGTGTCTCGACCAATACTGCACCATTTAGGAAGGTGCTCTGATTCTCGTAGTACATAGGACGTGTTTCATAAAGTCTACTGAGCTTCAAAATAGTCAACCCCTTTGACCTCATCCGATCTAGAGCATTCTCAATGTGGGCAATGCGATCCCCGAGATTGCTCCCGAAGGCAACGACAGCTCGATGCATGCCGATAGTTGTTGATCGCAGCGATAACGAGTTGCTATGGGGTGCTGCTGCTGACATCGCGTCATGTTTTGGCTCAGTCTGCTCAGGGTTGATATATTTGGTGAAGTATGAATGTCCAGAATTGATATGTTTGGTGAAGTGCGAATTTCGCTTCCTCCATCCAGCTGAATCGTGATGTGAGATCCAACCGTCTTGCTTCTCAACAGGTATACGTTTGATAAGTAATTGTTGCTCCGGCACCTGAGTCGGGTGGGATTGATGGTCGGATACGACAGTTTCGGAGTGCTTGGATGACGCCCAACGGCGTTGACAGTCCACCAGGTGCACTGCTCTGCTATGTCTTGGAAGATCGGAGGCTATGTACTTGGTACCAGTGGCATATCGGTCCAGTCGTTGATGTCTGGAGCAGTGAATAAATTGCCTTGTCAACTGCTTCGAAGAATTCATCGAATCAGATAGATTAGTTCAACCCGTCCTTGGAGTCGTGCTTCAGATTGATTTTCTAAAAAGTTAAACCTTGATGGTTTTGCATCCACACTTCACTATTCACAGCCTTGCATTAGTCGTGGGACCTTTTGAAAGGTTGATCCGGTTATTGAAGCACATGTGATCGGAGTGCCGTCTTTCGGGAATCCAATGTTGAAGGTCCAGCCACTGAACTTGTTCGGCCACTTCACCAAAACGAGCCTAGTTCGAAACTTGTTCTCAGATAGCAAAATGCACGCCTCAATGATCAGGCCCATGTCCGCTCTAAACACTGTCGATTGACAACAACCTCGGCATCTTGTTGCAGTCTCTGGGGCCTTCCCCAGATTCTCATAAGCAAGTCTCTTTCTCGTATTACATGCTCTTTTCTGCAAACTTCATCTTCTTCCTGCTCGAAATCACCATATTCACTTCTCAAATTCGCGTTCATTGAACATCTTGTCCTTGCCCATCTCGACTTCTCTCGTGAGATCCTCAGAACCACCTTGCTATTGAACAAACATCGCCAAAATGTCTTCACCACAGCAAATCAAGACCACGGTCACAGACCTCCTCAAGATCAAGCACCCAGTCATGCTGGCTGGAATGAACGTTGCTGCAGGCCCAAAGCTAGCAGCAGCAGTCACAAATGCCGGTGGTCTAGGTGTCATCGGTGGTGTACGTCTCGTCCCTCCTTCCCATTCCATGCCTGTTATATGGCTCTCGAATACCATGCTAACAATCCGCTTCACAGGTCGGCTACACACCAGACATGCTCCGCGAACAAATCAGCGAACTCAAGTCCTACCTCAACGATAAATCCGCTCCATTCGGTGTCGATCTCCTCCTTCCTCAAGTCGGTGGCAACGCCCGAAAGACAAACTACGACTACACAAAAGGCAAGCTCAACGAGCTCGTCGACATAATCATCGACTCAGGCGCGAAGCTATTCGTCTCTGCCGTCGGCGTACCACCAAGAGCCGTCATTGACAAACTTCACCAGGTAAGCACAACCACAAATACCCCATACACACCCTGCGAAGCATGACTAGCATGACTAACATCCCGTCCAGAACGGAATTTTATACATGAACATGATCGGCCACCCCAAGCACGTCCAAAAATGCCTAGATCTAGACGTCGACATAATCTGCGCCCAAGGCGGTGAAGGCGGCGGCCACACCGGCGACGTCCCAACAACAGTCCTAATCCCCGAAGTCGTGCGCCTCTGCTCCAAGCAAACATCCAAATTCACCGGCCAACCAGTCCAAGTCGTCGCCGCTGGCGGTATCTTCAACGGCCAATCCCTCTCCGCAATGCTCATGCTAGGCGCCGGCGCCGTCTGGGTCGGCACTCGATTTGTGCTGTCTGAGGAAGCTGGTGCACCTAAAGCCCACCAGGAAGCTGTGCGAACTGCTGGTTTTGACGATAATGTGAGGACTATCATCTTTACTGGACGGCCATTGCGAGTCAGGAAGAACCCGTATATTGCGAACTGGGAGGAGAATCGACAGGCTGAGATTAAGAAGTTGACGGATAGTGGTACGATTCCGGTCGAGCATGACTTGGAGCAGCAGGGTGATGATGTCAGTGATGAGATGATGGATCAGGCTAGACCTTTCTTGATGGGTAAGGTTGCCGCTGTCGTGAACGAGAAGAAGAGTGCGAGGGTGATCATTGATGAGATGGTTGGCGGTGCTGTTGAGTGCATGCAGAATGGCTCTGGTATGATTGTTGCTAAGAGCAAGCTATAGCCGCAGAGTGTTGAAATGCGTGAATGAACATATAGCGAGCTATTGGTTTGGATAGTTTGATTTGAACACGATATCATTGGTTCCTCTACAGTACTTCGCTCGAAGTCTTGTTTCTCCGTATGTTGCTGTGTCCTTCGCCCATATGTGCTACATTGTAACTTGCGTGGTAATCAAAAACCAACATACTAACAGCTCCAATGATTGTCTCTGATGCCAGCAAATGTTGCCGATGATATCCATGATGTCCGTGTGCTCTCGGTCCCACAACGGTAGCCATGCATATGCAGCAAGTAGTACAACAAATAACCACTTGTCGAGCTACCACTCACTCATAGCACTGCCTCTCAGCCCTCGAAGCCCGTCTTAACCTCCCCATAGCACCGATCACCACAATACAGCTGATATCAAATATCCGCGAAATGGTAAGTAATCACGACACTAGCGTGGCAAAAGAAATGCTGGACCCCATCACGCACGTACCCTCGTATTTCACGTTGAGGGAGCACACCGAGGTTAACGTTGAGATTATTCACCTTCTCAATTCCTGAAAGTATTGGTCAATTTGTTGGATCGGTTGGTAGGGGGGGTCTCAACTTACCTTCAGCATTAGGATAATCGGGAGGCGTGGCGTCCTCTGGACCGTCCCAGGAGAAGATCTTCAGGAATATCGTTGTGTCTTTGGCGGATGTGGTTGTTTCTGGCCAGCTGTGAATGTAATTTCGGCGGAGCTCGTAGTTTTCTTTCACTTTAAGGCCCTATGGGATGATTAGTGGTGTAAAATGGTAGGGAAAGGTATCTGACCTTCTTTAGAAACCAGTGGATGGTCTCGATGTAGTAGCACTTGTCAATGGCTATGTAGAATCTGTTCAAGTCAGATATGGAGTGCATCAGGGAGTTATTGCTAGCGACATACTTCAGATCGTCAGGGTCCTGACCAGAAACAAACAGTCTGCTGTTGGTGATGCCATAAAACCGCCGTGCCACCCGTGATGTTATCTGTACCCGGCTCGGGTCATCTCTCACGATTGGCAATGCTCGATTCAGAGCACCTTGCATGACCGCGGTCCAAGCATCATCTGGTCGCACCACAATCATATGCTTGTCATGACAGCTTAACTTATCCTTCACATACTGCTCAACATAGCTGCTTTGACTGAAGCCGCCGACCAAGATCACACCAGCGATATGTACTTGCGCCATAGCTGCTTTCCGCTTTTGTTCAAGAATGAGATAACACAATACCTCGAGGACATTCTGGAACATGTTACGGATGTCTGCCGCAGGGATGATCAATTTGTTCTTCCGGATGGTGATGTTCGTTTTGTCAATATCCGGAATTTTAGGCACCTTGACAATTACCTCTTCGTCCTTCTCCTCGAATTTGCGCTTTGTGATGCGCTCGAAGTAGTCAATGGCTGCGACAGTATGCTTTTCGGTCCAGTGCTTGTGGTGTCCGCAGCACTTCTCGAGGTAGCATTTGAATTGTCGATCAATATAGACACTGCCACATCGATCGCCATCACCGCCTACGACCTCTTCTAGTTGAGGTGGTTCCAAGCTAATGATTCTGTAAGTGATGAGGTCAACAGTGCCCCCTCCAGCATCACACAAAGTGAAAGCATCGCCAATATTGAGCTCCATCTTGGCCTTCTTCATCTTAGCAATTGCATGAATCATCGCAGCTTCTGGTTCGGAGATTAATTGAGGAGGATTCCTCATGCCGGCTTGCTCAGCACAGAATGCAGTGAGTTGTCGAGCATTTTCTGACCAGATTGCGGGCACGGTCACAACCCATTCAATCTTAGTGTTCTTGAATGTGCCAGCTCCCGCTTTTGCGTCGACATCAGCTTCGAGGATGGGTAAAATCTGCTTGAGATAGTCGATCGTACATTTCGTTGGACTGTGTTGTGGTGTGAATGGTAAGCTTGAGGGATCAGGATATGACTGTTCCAGTTTGGCTTTATTCTTTCTGCGGTCGGGGTCCAAGAAGAGCTTGAACTCTTGATAGCGCAGCTGCTCGTTACCTACCATCGCCCCCCAAGCAGTAACCTTACCCGTCTCCACATCGTAATGCGATCTTACTTGGCACCTTCTCTGTCGAGAGTGTTTCGTTTGGGCCGCCAGCCGATGGCCACACCTTGATGATAAACACCGTCTCAAGCTGGAACCTCAGTTAGCGGATTCAGTTTCAGCGACTTGGGACTTACATTGTCAGTGATTGTCCAGCAAGTACCTGTGAAGGTTGTGCCTAGATCAACAGCTACAATTATTGTTCGATCTTCAGCATCTTGCACAGGCGAGGCCATACTGAGGATTCTATGCTGTCAAAAGTGGTGCAGCTGGAGTCCAGAGTAGATCTTTTTGGGGCAGTTGTGAGGATTGTGTAGTAGTCGGTCATGGAGAATGGTTCTGCTGAATGCAGTGATAATGTGAGTCGAAGCAAAGTGAAGGTGGTAAAGCAATTGACGTGAGCACGCGGATCGTGCTACTCGCCTAGTTTTCCAGGCAAAACTTACAGTATTGTTGACTGCTGACCCGCGACTTCCTACTTGTTCGTCTTTCATCATTTTTTTGAAGGCACCACATTTCTAGTACGCTTTTGCACATATAGATGCTTTCCTGCTGAAGTATTGCAATGCCTTCACAGAACTCCACCTACCATGCAAAGAAGGAGCATACATGGGCTAACATAGGTCAATGCTTGGAACATGAAGTAAGTCAGTGCGGCCGATACATACTCATTTTTGACCAGTTAGGACTTCCCAGCTTTACCTAACGCGCGTCAAGTCACTCAAGCCAAGCCAGAAGCTGCCAAGAGTTTCGAGAGTCTTAATAAAGCACATCGACAAAGAGAATTCGACCACGTGCAGAAGCAACTTGAGCAAGCCATTGAGGACCGTAGCACGGACCGAAAAGAATTGGAGGCTCAGATTGCAGGCCTGAAGCGAAGCCTTGCTGAAGCACGCAAGCTCATATTGCTTTTACAGCCGCCACAAGAGGCATCTGAAGCACAAGTCAAAGAGCTAGTTGAGGATCTCTACTCAACCATCGAAGATTGGGTGGATCTCGAATGCGCTAACATCACCGACCTTGGTGAAAGAGTCGAAGACACCACATTGAACCAAGAGCAGCAAAAGGCTCTATTGAGACACGTAACAGAAGATGACTTCCAGTTAAGCAAAGTCTTTCCACAAATCAGTCCAAACATTGTCATGAACTTTATCTTGAGCTTCCTGTTTGAGCTATGTCTCAACGAAGAGAAGTGGTGTTATGGCGTGAAGAGAGGTGAAGAGGCATTTCTCAATACGCTCGTCGATGCTGTCGCCGATCGAGATGGTACTGCAGGTAGGTCAGTTGAGGTCGTTAAGTACGATGATTAACAGTGCCCAGGTGTCTTGAGGTCGAATAGATGGCGAGTAGAGACCTACCAAGCCCTATCTAAACAGCCAGACCGTGTTCGAAAGCAACAAGATGCGACGAGAGTGGCGAACATGTTGATTTGCAGCATCTTGGAGCTCTTCGTCGATCCCACTAGACGTCCTGTCAAGACTGACAAGTTCCGAGAGAAGATCATAGACAGATCTTTTAAGCTTGCCAGTGTTCTGAAAAGCTCGGTTAGCAAATACAGGTTCAGCTTCCCCGCAGCATCGACGACTGGAGACACAATGTTGAATAGTGGTGAAGTGGGCAGCCTTCGTATCATTGATGCCGAAACAGGTATCGAAATGGAGACGCATGAGATTGAGGCTCAAGGTAAAGTGTTAGGCAGACTTCGACTGTGCGTGTTTCCAGCACTAGGCAAAGTGCAAGATAACGGAGCCGTGAAGAACATGGTCAAAGCAGTCGTCGTCCTAGAGAAGTCAACTCAAGCCAAACTACTCAACGAAGCTGAAACTGAACAGAGTATTTCACCCGAAGCAGAAAGCGATTATCCCAAGGTGCCAGTAGGTGAGGGTGGTGGAAAGGCTCTGTCACCAAAGAATGAAAATACAGCGCAGGTCGTGCACGACGGAAAACTCAATGGAAAGAGAAAGAGCGAGAATCCGGCTGGCAACCAGGACCAAGTCGTTCACAATAGCGTCCCACGCGGCCAAGCTAAGAAGCTCACACCAGTACTACCACGGGCACTCGATCCTTGTGCTTGAGATTCCCAGAAATGAGAGAAAAGAGATGTGGAATGAAAGGTACGGTCAATAGCTCTGTGATCAATACTCAGGTCTTCGGGGAGGTCGCTACGCCATGAGAAGTATCCACCTGAGATACTAGAGGGAACGAGATTGTCGATATCGCTATGGCGAGTGATGACCGTGGTCGTTGTGGTCCTTATAGAGAAGGAGCGTTTTGTCTATAGAAGGCGCTTTACACGCTGACGCCGGCAACGGACTCGGTTGAAGCGCAAATAGGACTCGGAGTCAATGATTTAGAGTACTGTACAGATGAAGTTGCGACCATACTGATGTTGTTCGTGTCTGCCCATGACCCAGGTAGTCTCCGGACCAGCATCGATAATACCATTCGTGTTCTACAATTAGCGATAACATTGTTCCCGAGCTCCAACATTAAAGGATGATCGTAACACTGCATCCACATAAGTAGTCGTCCAGGTCGGAAAGCAAACAGAGCAAAACCCCGGACTTGGCGAAATTTCACTCCGCTGATATTGGTGGCCATTGATTTCTAATGGCTGTAGACTGACATGAATCATATTCTGTGACTCGCTCTTAGAAGACTACACAAACTCTCGAACAGAAAACATCGTTCTGATACGAAAGATTTGAAATAATACACCCTGCGAGTCGGTCAAAATGTCAAAGACACTTGGGTAGGTCACAGCCCACACTGTTCCTCTTGCGTTGACATCAATTTTACCATGGCAATACTGACATCGTCTTTCAGTCGCGAATGGGCCGAGGACGTCTCAGATAGCGAACAAATCAACGACCCTACCGCAATCCCTGCGCCAGTAACGGTAGTCAACAAAGACGGCACAAAAACCACCACATCCTACAAAATTGACGACAGTGGCCGGCGCGTGAAAGTCACCCGTAAAACCCGCACCACCATCCACCGTGAAAAGGTCAACCCAGAAGTCGCTGAACGTCGAGCTTGGGCGAAATTTGGACTCGAAAAGGGAAAGTCGCAAGGGCCGCAACCAGATACTACATCAGTCGGAGAGAACATTGTCTTCAGACCGTCGAGAGACTGGAAGAACGTGCAGGCTGCCGAGGCCAAGGACGGCGGTGGCAAGGCTGAGGAGAAGAGCTTGAAGGAACAGTTGCGTGACAAGAAGGTAAAGTGCAGAATCTGTCAGGGCGAGCACTTTACTGCAAGATGTCCGTACAAGGACACCATGGCGCCGGTTGGGGACGACACACCGGCTGCCGATCCCTTAGCAGAAGATGAAGAGGCTCAAGCGAAACCCACCGGCGGCAATCTTGGTTCTGGTAGCGGCGGGTACGTGCCTCCACATCTGCGAAAGGGTGCCGCAGCCAGCGCTGGCGAGAGAATGGGTGGCAAGTTCGAGAGAGATGACCTCGCCACTCTCAGAGTTACAAATGTAAGTCTACAATCCTCCAAGCCTGTGGATATCTTCATATTAACGTTCCTTCTCCCTAGGTTTCCGAAATGGCCGAAGAACAAGAACTCCGCGACCTCTTCGAGCGCTTCGGCCGCGTCACGCGAGTCTTCCTCGCCAAAGACAGAGACACAGGTCGTGCCAAAGGTTTCGCTTTCATTTCTTTCGTCGACCGTGCCGAGGCTGCTCGAGCTTGCGAGAAGATGGATGGCTTTGGATATCGACACTTGATCCTAAGGGTGGAATTTGCAAAGCGGACAGGTTAAGGAAGGAATTACGTAAGGTTATGGATTGATGGGCACGGAATGAGACATGCTTATATGGAAGATTTGTTAGAGTCATGGCATCAATTGAGTTTAACCAATATTCGTTTATGGGTGGAAAGGCTTGTGGATTTTCAATTGATATGCACATTGACAACATTATGTACTTAGCATATGAGTCCATGACACATGAAAAGAGAACAAAAGCACCGTTTCAATACGTCTTGATAGTCAGCGAGCATAAATGTGTTCATCGGGGTAGAACCATCCCGCACGAGTATCCGGCAGATCTATATCACGACACAAGCTCATTAGAGAATGGAAGAATCACCGCGGTGCACTTCACTCATCCTACAAAGCACACGGAGGAGTTGTCATCCCCTCGAAAAGCATACTTGCAAACTTAGGTAGGGCGGCACAGCGTTTTCCTTCCCCATCCTCCATTTCTCGTCCAAGCACATGCACTGAAATTGAGAAAATTCGCATCTGTCTAACAGTGCTGTGTAACTCTGGCACTGCCCAGAAGAATGCAACCATTTCATCAGGTGCTGAAGTAAATATTGCAATGGAAGTAAAAATCTCGAAGCAGCTGTGAACGTCAACGAGAGGGTGGGTTGCGGGTTCGAATTGTTTTAAATTCCAGCATATGATTGCGGCCACGTTGGCACGAGACTGACATTGACAGCTCCAGATCCATGCTCAGCTGAGGGGTGGGGGGCTGAAATATGGGCTGGTGAGCGAAAGGACAAAGATAGTAGGGCGGGTTAGGTTCAGGTGTTGGACATTTTGATGGCAGCTGTCAACAACGAGCCGTATGTGACTGTTGGGAAGCCTCATGTGAGCATGAGGATGGAGGTTCTTGAAGACGGTGATGCTGTCACGGTGGTGAAGCACTACTAGGCTGCATCCTTGCCCATGCTGACCATGCAGCCTCGGAGGATTGAAATGGGGAGTACGGGCAAAGTTGTGTTTAGGTCGAATGTTCCTTGCTTCTGGAGAACAGAGATCAGGGCGCACTCAACTGTAACTGAGGCTCAGATGTCATGCTTGCAAGGCATAACATAACGGTGTCCCGATCTAGTAAACAATTCCAGTAATGCAGCTATCCGAATAGGCGAATCGGGGAATTATTGAACAACAGTAGTTCTTCGTAGGAAAGTTCCTGTGTGTTGCTGCCTTGAATGGGACCTGCATCGAGGGAGGACAAGGGGATGGTATGTTGTCAGAACCGGCCTTATTAGTTGCACGAAGCGGGCCATTTGCTGCCATAAAACCATACGATTGCGTGAAGCTCAATCCTGCTATCTGCACGAGGACTTCGTTCAAGGTCGTCATCGCTCTGCAAGGCATGACTACGTCTTCAGGGATTTGAAATTCTCCTCGATCGGTGCACTGTTGTGGCTCAAGAATTGTTCTTGGATCCCTGATTTCAGCTTCTTGTGCGACACTAAATACTCTTGCACAGGGTGTAACATAGCAGGGGCGGGCTTGAACTGTTGGCCAGTGCGTCGTTCTAGGTTGAAGTCCTGTTGGACTGGTATGCTGCTTTGCTTTGTTTAGAGTGCCCGGCCTCCTCGCCGTGTGTGTTCGCCGGGTCGGTCTTTATCGGCCATCGAAGCTCCATGTAAGCAGCCTAGCCATCCACACGTTCGTGGATCTTTAGCACGATCAAAGCAAGTGGTCGTCGTTGCTTCTGCAGGGGATTAGTGTTTCTGTAAAGGACGTTTTTCTTGGCCCACCACATGCACCTTGAGTACGAAGTTCGAATCAACGCAGCGGACATAGTCAAGGGATCTTGGATCGTGGGTGTAGAGGAATCGGCGATTGACACTGCCTTTGTCATTCGTACAGAAAGTGCGCATTCCACAAGTTGAAGAAGATGTTGTATATTCACCTGGGCTGTTTGTAGACAGCAAAGTCACAGCACCGAACAACATGGGTATAGCCGTATAGCAAGGTTGGTGAGACAAGTTCGAAGCTTGCACAACAGAGGTTAATAGAAGAGGGCGTAAAGAAGCTATCCCGCTGGAATCTGTGGATATATTCTGTAGTGGAGGAAGAAGAAGGCTGCGGGCTGGCCCGAATTGTTCCACGGGCACCTTCCTCAGAACAGATCTGAATCTCCACCGCAGCCGACTTTCTCTTAACCTCCAAAACCATCTTCCCTCTTCCCTTTGTCATCATACCCCTGCTTTCAGGCGGCCATCCTCACACCTCTTCTTCAGTGTCGAACACAACACAGCAGCTGGAGTAAGCAGCTCGCTTTCATCACGGAGGCCGTCTCATTTCCGCGCTATCCCCATCTTATGATCAAGCATGCCGGGTCTGCAAGCATGACATACTCGCAGCACATGGTGATGGACCGCTTGCTTCAAACTAACCGCCAATCGGAAACACTCCTTTCTTGTCTTCGTCGCGATCCGAGCCTTCCTATCCATGTCTTTTGCCCAGCCAGTTTTGGAGGCTATTGATCGCATGTCTTGCTTCGAGGAGGTATGTGAAATGTCAGGCGCAATCCAGGTGAGCCACGGTAGGGCTGGTAAAGGAGAGTAGCCTGAACACGTATCTGGTCGACACACAAATGTCTCGAAGATACAATCACGATTGCATTGCTCCAGCGGGATTCGCTTCTGGACTGGGGACAGGTCTCTCGACGTGGCTTGTAACACCAGCTCCACTAAGCCCATTCTAGCACCCAACTCAGATACGATTGGACACTTCTGAACCTGACTGGGTCATTCGTTTCATTCCCTTGCCTACCCTGGTATACGACAACGCTTCTCGCACTCCTTTCAAGCTTCAGAAGACCACCTGCCCGAGCATCAGGTAATGGCAGTGTCTTGACAAGAAGAAGAGCACTCTTGAATGTCTTCAAGTGATATTGAGCTATCCCAAAGGAGGTTTCCTGTCCACAAGGTCAAAATGCGTTCTCATGCTTTGACCATACTATACTCTAACCAACAGTCCTGTGTTGCATGGTGTTCCAAGGTTTTGAACCACTCAATTTTTTCTCATCAACTTCCAGCCCTCATTGTTCGGCGCTCCGCACCACATGAATGAAAATCTATTCCTGGTACTGTACCATTGTTGGTGAGGCATTCGGCCTCTTGTAGCCCTTTTAGAACTGACCCAGATCTGGAAAAGAGGGAAAGATCTTCTTGTCCTGCGCAAATTTTGGCGCCTTCCGGATGGCCCTTTCTGCAGTGGCTGCCTGCATAATCTCGAGGCGACCTAGGCTTGGAAATGTTTTGGCATTGACCCATTGGATTCTACCTTCTGCAGCTGTCCTGTGGCATGGTCGTCTCAGCAAATTCTTTGGCTGGTGCAAGATCCTCTCTCACCCCTTCCAGCCAAAACAGCAGACTAACGCCAGCAATGGAGTGGCTCAGCTCGTCTTGCCCGATTTGACCATAGCCTGCTTGGTCTGCCGACCTTAGATCCATGTATTCGATTTCTTGCGCGGATTAGTTGGTGGGTCCATCATCAGAATATGTATGCGCATCGTTGGGATGATCAAGAGCAGCAACTATAACTCATCTGTTTCCCGTGTGTTCCCGGCTTGTGGTTTTGCAATCTCACTAAACCTAGTTGCTTTAATTGTGGCGATAGCAACCTATATGCCCTTCGCTGTTGTGGTGCTGACATCAGATCTTGATATTGTGCCGACAGATAGCATACCAAATTGGCCTCATTCACCGCATCCTTACGGTGATCATCTCGGGAACAACACGAACTGAAGGTGCAGCTGCCAGTTCGTGGCAGTAGATGCGCCACTGAGGTATCTCGTCAACAGACGACCTGAATACTAGGACTGTTGGATGTGTACCAATTTTGCTGTAAGTCCAATATCTCACCATTCTTTCCATCGACATCATTCTGATACTGCGCAAAGCAAAAAGCTTTCGCTTGCAATCACTCACAGATCACTAACATCATCAGTCACGACAAGAGACGGGTTAGATGCTACCTTCAACTCAGAAACAGTGACCCGAGTGATCGAGTCGACCCTTTCCAAGCTATTGCGATAACCATTCTTTGACTACCATCAGCGAGTCGAGCGCACACTGTGTGCAGAACGAACATACAAGCACTCTGATCCAACGAAGTCCCTGGCTATAGCGGGTATTCATTAACTCAGCGTTGAGCAAGACTTCGGCCTGATCATTACTACCATTAGGCAGACAACATCATCATGAATCCAAGTAAGTCAACACAGGCATACCCTTACGATTTGCGAAATGCTTTCTTCATACATATCTGTCTAAGGTCTCAAGAAGGAGGACTGTGGAGCTAGTGTCGATCGGCTTGTGGTAGCGGCTGAAGTAGACCATCAATTCCCCAGAGAATATGATTGGCAGTCACTTCGCTGGACTCTTGTTGTGAGCAAATAGGATGATGTTCCTTGTTGGACAAGAACACCACTTTCCCAAAACACTGCCGCGGAGCAATCCTTCCCTCCTGCCCTTAGCATTACTTATGGCTGCATCAGGATCGTACCGAAACGCCTTCATCTTTTCTTACAACATTCTTACTAATACATGTGTGCACAGCTCTGATACACAATTCCTACACGAATGGCTTCCCTCTCACGAACGATCTCAAGTATTCGTCGCAAGAGCGACCTTACTCTGATTCTACTCTCACGTCGACAAGCGACTATCTGGAGAGGCGAAATGGGCTGGCGAGTGGAACGCTTAGCCAATCAATGACCCTTGGACCTACAGGCAATGGCCTTGACTACGGTTCGAGCCATCTGTTGCATGAACAAGCGTGAGTTCGCACCGATCCCGGGATAAGCATCCGTCCACCCCCTTTCCCATTGGCAGGCGTAGCCGATCTGGACACACTCTGACTCCATTCGTGAAGTCGCGTGCTTCAGAGATTGGGCATTGTGAAACGTGAACTAGCAACTGTCCCAGGTTCCTTTATAAGGCCGTGGACTCGCTCCCTTCGTTGGGTAGCAGGTTGCGGTTCTTCGCGTTTGAAGACAAGCACTGCTTCGCATGAGCCACACGATGCCTTCTAAACGAACTAGAAGCAGCCATTACGGGTTGATTGCAACACGAGACTGACATTTGTGCCTCTAGATTCAATACCTCCAGTTCACAATACCTTCTAACACCGCCACAATCTGGAGACGAATCGTCAACTGTCACCAATCCGGCGGCTTCCACATTCGCCTACTCGACCCTTCCAAAGAACTCTTCGAGCAATGCATCGAGCCTGGACTGGAATTCAAGCACTCCCTTCCTCCCTTCGAACTTTCATGGTACGATGGCGGACATGCGTCAAGTTCGTGCACCACAGATGTGAGTAGCCACCATCTTCTGACAATTGTGATGATCACACCTAACCCTCCTCTCGGTATGACAGGCCCACCCTGTCTCCTCCAGCTACCTTCCACCCTCACTTCCCTCTGCCTCGAGGAACTCCAATGGATCCTCCTTTCTATAGGCCAGCGTCTTTCTTTACCGACCCTCTCAGTCGAACATTCAACCGAACCATTCCAATACCACCGGGATTTCAACCATCGTCTTTCCCACTCCC
>Ga0181471_100148_pt1 | contig 20232 bp, 12 predicted proteins | sample InSIn5gowninarea_FD_119083 | JGI IMG/M metagenome (GOLD analysis project Ga0181471, IMG submission 119083) | Clean room microbial communities from NASA Spacecraft Assembly Facility at Jet Propulsion Laboratory, Pasadena, California, USA -... ...
TTGGTCAATCTTGGCAAGAGCCAAGACCATACCCCTTGACTTCACCAAAGTCAAAATAATTAGCATGGATCCCCATAATAATCTCAACCGATAATTTACAAAGCAAATATGAGAGAACCTCCGTGTTATTGTAGGGAGGTTTATCAAATGCATTAAACCACCTAGCCATCTAGTGGTGCTTCCATGGTTGGAATGTGCACCAATCCATGAAAATATGCATATTTCTTGGATCAAAAGGCTAGTTGGGTCTAGGGTCAATGATGATCTAGATTTAGTAGACAACGAAATGAATAAAGGATTTTAAAGAGAATTTACACATATATATTTTAGAAAACACAATAATATAGTTAAACTTGTAATGTATTAAATTTAAATGGAATAGAAAAAGATTGTAAAATGTTGATAGAATAAACTACCTAGAATGGTGGCGGTGTATCTTTGAAGATAGATTTGTTGACTATGCGAGCAATCAGAAGAAAACATTACCAAATTAATGAAAATCATGAAACATATTTACAATTTATAAGCAGACTTGACAAACCATACAAATGTACAAATATCTCCAACATAAGGCATATTAACTCTATAATAGTTTTCCATGCATAATTTGAACAAATAATAATATCTTAAAATATTATAATCCATAGATAATTAAGATTTTGCTTTGATAACTAACCATATATACACATAATTATATATCAACATCATAAGTGAACCCATGTACCCAGAAAAGGACAGATATATTAACAGGTTATACATAGATGATGAATAGTATAATGCCAATGGGAGGACGGTGATTTTTTCCGATATGATTTTTCAAAAATTTGGCTAATTTTTTGCAAAATCTTTGTTAAGATTGTCAAACATTCACATTTTGGGGTGCCATAGAGGTTTTTTAGAGTCTTGAATTCATTTTTACTATTGAGTTGAGATTTTTAAACCCCAAATTCACCGATTTATGAGGAAAACCTAAACCTTCGGTCATGACACTTCAAAAAATTGAGTTTGACTAGACGCAATAACAATAGCGGACTTCACTCCATTTACTACGTACCATGCAATATAAGTTAGCTACCGTTTTACTACTCCAAATGGAAGTACGTAGTGAATCCTTCTGCGTGTGCGAAGGATTCATCACTATAACATCTCCCAAAAAACAAGAAGAAGTGGCGGGTTTGCCTTGGGTGTGAATCTATTTGCCCTCATTTTAAACTCCACCTGCGTGTTTGGATTTGGATTTGGGATTTCGCTTTTATTTTTTTAATTATTGGAATATTTAGAGGGGTGCTGAGCTTTCTGTTTTTGAAATATCAGAGAAGATTAAAGAGAGAATGGCACGGATTCAAGTACAATCCCAACACCAACAATACCAGTAACAGGCATATGGTAACGGCAGCACCAATGTGCCCAACCCACTCGTATCGACGACTCCGTATGTTGGAGATCTGGAGCCCACTGTTACAGATAGCCAGATTTATGATCTCTTCCACCAGATAGACCCCGTGCTCTCTGCTCGTATCTGCACGGATATCACCACCAATAGTTCTCTCGGTTACGCGTATGTAATTTTCAGCACCGTCGAAAGTGCTAACAGAGCTTTAGATCAGCTGAATTTTACACCCCTTAATGGAAAGCCTATTCGGATAATGTACGCAAATTGTGACCCCAGCATCAGCAAGAGTTGATTAGCGAATATATTTATGAAGAATCTTGACAAAGCAGTAGACGCTAAAGTTCTCTATCACACTTTCTGTGTTTTCGGAACCATTCTCTCTTGTAAGATTGCCACAGATGATGCGTCGGGACAATCCAAAGGATATGGATATGTGCAATTTGAAGAAGATGAAGCAGCGCAAAATGCAATAGGAAAAATGAAGGGTATGCGCCTTATCAATGACAAACATTATGTTGCTCCATTCATAAAAAAGGAGGAAAGAGAGCAGGTAAATGGTATGACCAAGTTTAATAATGTTTTTGTTAAGAATTTAGCAGAATCTGTGAGTGATGAGGATTTGAGGAATTATTTTGGTGAGTATGGAACAATTACCAGTGTGGTAGTGATGAGGGATGCAGACGAAAAGTCAAAGTGTTTTGGATTTGTCATTTTAAGAATGCAGATGATGCAGCAAATTCCGTTAAGAGTTTAAATGGCAAGAAAATTGATGGCAAGGAATGGTATGTTGGAAAAGCCCAGAAAGAAGTTTGAGAGGGAATCTGAATTGAGGAGGCAATTTGAAAAGATGCGAGGAGCAAATCTTTATTTAAAAAATTTGGATGAGAGTACTGACGATGACAAGTTGAGACAAGCGTTCCACGGTTATGGTACGATCACCTCATGCAAGGTTATGAGGGATTTTGATGGACACAGTAAAGGTTCAGGATTTGTTGCCTTCTCATCTCCTGATGAAGCATCACGAGCTCCTGCCGAAATGAATATGAAAATGGTTGGGAGGAAGCCTCTTTATGTTGCTCGGGCCGAGCGGAAAGAAGAGAGAAGGGCAAAGCTACAGGCTCACTTCTCCTACCAGTTGCCGAATCCTGTTGGTAATGGCAGCAACAATGTGTTCAACCGATTCGTATCGACCTCTCTGTATGTGGAGGATCTAGAGCCCAATGTTACGCCTAGTCAGATTTTTGATCTCCTGGAGCGGACTGGCCACGTTCTCTCTGTTCGCATCTGCGAAGATGTCAACACCAATCGCTCTCTTGGTTACGCCTATGTCAATTACAGCAGTATTGAAAGTGCTAGCAGAGCTTTAGATGAGTTGAATTTTACACCCCTTAATGGAAAACCTATTCGGATAATGTACGCAAATTTTGACCGTAGCATCGGCAAGAGTGGATTAGCGAACATATTTATTAAAAATCTTGACAAAGCAATAGATAGTAAAGTTCTCTATGAAACTTTCTGTGTATTCGGAACCATTCTCTCTTGTAAGATTGCAACAGATGATGCATCAGGACTGTCCAAAGGATATGGATTTGTGCAATTTGAGCAAGACGAAGAAGCGCAAAATGCAATAGAGAAAATGAATGGTAAGCATATCAACGAGAAACAGGTTTATGTTGGCCCGTTCATGAGAATGCATGAAAGAGAGAAGGCAGATGAGATAACCAAATTTAATAATGTTTTTGTTAAGAATTTATCAGAATCTGTGAGTGATGAGGTTTTGAGGAATTATTTTGTCGAGTATGGAACAATTACCAGTTCGGTAGTGATGAGGGATGGAGATGGAAATTCAAAGTGTTTTGGATTTGTCAATTTTGAGAATGCACATGATGCAGCAAATTGTTTTAAGAGTTTAAATGGTAATAAAATTGATGGCAAGGAATGGTACGTTGGAAAACCACAAAAGAAGAAGTTTGAGAGGGAATCTGAATTGAGGAGGCCATTGAATTAGAATATGGATATGGATTAGAATGCCTTTGAATTTAGGATTCCTCCATTCCTTAACTTGCACCTAGTATTTAATGTGAAACTCCATCCACCATAATTTGCATCTCAAGTGGACAACTTGAAAGTGGATGAGACTTGGAACCTATAGAACCCAATCCTCATTGCATTGAGTGGACCACAAATTATCAAATCGTTAACACATAGATGACGAGGACTCACTAATAGAACATACATCTCTACCCGATCATCAAAGCACGGTAGCTTCTTCACCAAGACAAGTGGCTCACTACGAGTCAAATTAAACATAGATTTCCCCATTTGATGAGGGAACTTGATGCAATGGGGACCATTTATTCCTAAGGTATGAGGATTAATCGAGGTGGATGTTAATGGTCGCCCACCCGTTCCACTGGCTCAATATTGGTCTCCATCTTGGTAGTTTTTCTATACTTTTTTTGGGCATAAACTTCTTACACCTTTTTTAGGCCCTAATCAGTGTTTTTCTCCATTCATTGCCATGTCATTCTTAAGCTTACCAATTATTTCTTTTTATCATTTATAACTTTCTAATGAGCTACCATGCACTCTAAATGCAGATTGTATATGGAAGATTTTCCTTTGGGAGGTTGATATATCAACAAGCCATCTTGTTGCCCATTATTATTTTGTTGCTCTGTCTCCTAGGGCTCGGGTTTTGAACGTTTAGGGTTTCTTCATCTTAGTGTTTTAGGCTTTATGATAAAAGGCCCTTTCGGCTTCTTTGTAATGTTTTCTTATGATTTCTCGCATAGTCAACACATCTATCTTCAAAGATATACCACCACCAGTCTAGGTAGTTTATTCTGTCAACATTTTACAATCTTTTTATATTCCATTTAAATTTAATACATTACAACTTTAACTATATTATTGTGTTTTCTAAAATATATCTTTGTAAATTCTCTTTACAATTCTTTATTCATTTCGTTCTCTACTAAGTCTAGATCATCATTGACCCTAGACCCAACTAGCCTTTTGATCCAAGAAATATGCATATTTTCATGGATTGGTGCACATTCCAACCATGGAAGCACCACTAGATGGATAGGTGGTTTAATGCATTTGATAAACCTCCCTACAATAACATGTAGGTTCTCACATATTTGCTTTGTAAATTATCGGTTGAGATTATTATGGGGCTCCATGCCAATTATTTTGACTTTGGTGAAGTCAAGGGGTATGGTCTTGGCTCTTGCCAAGATTGACCAACATCTAGGCATTACCCATTGCAAGGGCCACCTACTCCTATATGTATGCTTAACCCCCTTCCCCCAAAAGCCACCTTAGATCGGATATAGGATTTAAGCCACTAGTACTGTGAAATCATCCCTCACATACAATTTAATTTAACATAATACCTTTGTCAAAGCTTCCTATCAAGAGCTATCATCTCATGATGTCCAATCACCATGTACAAGATCTTTTACAGCACCATGGATGTGCTTTTTGCAACACGAAGCTTTTGTATTATCATACGAAAACATTAACAAATTAATGAAAATCATGAAACATATTTACAATTTATAACCATACTTGAGAAACCATACAAATGTACAAATATCTCCAACATAAAGCATATTAACTCTAGAATAGTTTTCCATGCATAATTTGAACAAATAATAATATCTTAAAATATTATAACCGGTAGATAATTAAGATTTTGCTTTGATAACTAACCATATATACACATAATTATATATCAGCATCCTAAGTGAACCCATGTACCCAGAAAATGACATATATATTAATAGGTTATACAAAGATAATGAGTAGTATAATGCCAATGGGAGGACAGTGATTTTTAAAAAATCTGGTTGAATTTTTGCAAAATCTTTGTTACGATAGTCAACTCAAACTTTCACATTTTGAGATGCCCTAGAGGTTTTTTAGAATCCTGAATTCATTTTTACTATTGAGTTGAGTTTTTTAAATCCCAAATCCACCGATTTATGAGGAAAACCTAAACCTTCGTTCATATTTAAACCCCAAATTCACCGATTTATGAGGAAAACCTAAACCTTCCGTCATGTGGAAATCATTGGATGTTTTAGACACTTCAAAATTGAGTTTGACTAGACGCAATAACAGTAGCCGACTTCCCTCCATTTACTACGTACCATGCAATATAAGTTAGCTACCATTTTACTACTCCAAATGCAAGTACGTAGTGAATCCTTCTGCGTGTGCGAAGGATTCATCCGTATAACATCTCCCCAAAAACAAGAAGAAGTGGCGGGTTTGCCTTGTGTGTGAATCTCTTTGCCGTCATTTTAAACTCCACGTGCGTGTTTGGATTTGGATTTGGGATTTCGCTTTTATTTTTTTAATTATTGGAATATTTAGAGGGGTGTTGCGCTTTCTATTTTTGCAATATCAGTGAAGATTAAAGAGAGAATGTCACGGATTCAAGTCCAATCCCAACAGCAACAGCAACAGGCATATGGTAATAGCAGCACCAATGTGCCCAACCCACTCATATCGACGACTCTGTATGTTGGAGATCTGGAGCCCACTGTTACAGATAGCCAAATTTATGATCTCTTCCACCAGATAGACCCCGTGCTCTCTGCTTGTATATGCAAAGATGTCACCACCAATAGTTCTCTCGGTTACGCGTATGTCATTTTCAGCACCGTCGAAAGTGCTAACAGAGCTTTAGATCAGCTGAATTTTACAACCCTTAATGGAAAGCCTATTTGGATAATGTACGCAAATTGTGACCCCAGCATCAACAAGAGTGGATTAGCGAATATATTTATTAAGAATCTTGACAAAGCAGTAGACGCTAAAGTTCTCTATCACACTTTCTGTGTGTTCGGAACCATTCTCTCTTGTAAGATTGCCACAGATGATGCATCGGGGCAATCCAAAGGATATGGATATGTGCAATTTGAAGAAGATGAAGCAGCGCAAAATGCAATAGAAAAAATGAACGGTATGCGCCTTGTCAATGACAAACAGCTTTATGTTGCTCCATTCATAAAAAAGGAGGAAAGAGAGCAGGTAAATGGTATGACCAAGTTTAATAATGTTTTTGTTAAGAATTTAGCAGAATCTGTTAGTGATGGGGATTTGAAGAATTATTTTGGTGAGTATGGAACAATTACCAGTGTGGTAGTGATGAGGGATGCAGACGGAAAGTCAAAGTGTCTTGGATTTGTCAATTTTGAGAATGCAGATGATGCGGCAAATTCTATTAAGAGTTTAAATGGCAAGAAAATTGATGGCAAGGAATGGTATGTTGGAAAAGCATAGAAGAAGTTTGAGAGGGAATCTGAATTGAGGAGGTAATTTGAAAAGATGTGAGGAGCAAATCTTTATTTAAAAAATTTGGATGAGAGTATTGATGACGACAAGTTGAGACAAGTGTTCCATGGTTATGGTACAATCACTTCATGCAAGATTATGAGGGATTTTGATGGACACAGTAAAGGTTCAGGATTTGTTGGCTTCTCATCTCCTGATGAAGCATCACGAGCTCTTGCCGAAATGATTATGAAAATGGTTGGGAGGAAGCCTCTTTATGTTGCTCGGGTTGAGCGCAAAGAAGAGAGAAGCGCAAAGCTACAGGCTCATTTCTCCCACCATGTTCCGAATACTGTTGGTAATGGCGGCAACAATGTGTTCAACAGATTCGTATCGACCTCTCTGTATGTGGGGGATCTGGAGCCCAATGTTACGTATAGCCAGATTTTTTATCTCTTCCAGCGGACTGGCCGCATCCTCTCTGTTCGCATCTGCCAAGATGTCAACACCAATTGCTCTTTTGCTTATGCCTATGTCAATTACAACAGTATTGAAAGTGCTAGCAGAGCTTTAGATGAGTTGAATTTTACACCCGTTAATGGAAAACCTATTCGGATAATGTATGCAAATTTTGACCGTAGCATCCGCATGGTAAGTATATCAATGAGAAACAGGTTTATGTTGGCCCATTCATGAGAAAGCATGAAAGAGAGAAGGCAAATGGTATAATCAAATTTAATAATGTTTTTGTTAAGAATTTATCAGAATCTGTGAGTGATGAGGATTGAGGAATTATTTTGTCGAGTATGGAACAATTACCAGTGCAGTAGCGATGCGGGACGGAGATGGAAATTCAAAGTGTTTTGGATTTATCAATTTTGCGAATGCAGATGATGCAGCAAATTGTTTTAAGAGTTTAAATGGTAAGAAAATTGATGGCAAGGATTGGTACGTTGGAAAACCACAGAAGAAGAAGTTTGAGAGGGAATCTGAATTGAGGAGGCCATTGGAAAAGCAGCAAGGAACAAATCTTTATGTAAAAGATTTGGATGAGAGTATTGATGATGACAAGTTGAGAGAAATGTTTAATGGTTATGTTTCTATCACTTCATGCAAGGTAATGAAGGATTATCATGGACACAGTAAAGACTCAGGATTTGTTGCCTTCTCATCTCCTGATGAAGCATCCCGAGCCCTAGCAGAAATGAATAGGAGATTTTTTAGGAGGAAGCCTCTGTATGTTGCTTTCGCTGAGTGCAAAGAAGAGAGAAGGGCAAGACTGCTGGCAAACTTCTCCCACCAGTTGCAGAATCCAGTTGGGGTATCACCAGTTGTTCCTATGTATCCTCCCCGACCAAACCAACAGATATTCCATGGCCAAGGACAACCTGCACTTATCCCGCGACAGCAGCAACAGCTACCACTTCCACCTTCTCGTATTGGCATATATCGTTATCCACCTGGATGGAATGAATGAAACTGGAAGGCTTGTATCCTCGTTAGGTGGACCAGTTGGAACATAATCTTGGAGCCATAATTAGTAGCTGCAACTAGTAGGTCGATGTGGTATTTTCTGTGACAACAGAACGTTTATTCAGATTGGCATGAATTCTTGTATGCCGATTGATATGAGTATATAAATATTTTTCATATGTTTGATATGATATGATTACTTCAGTGTGTAGGTGATAATGAAATATTATTAATATGATTTTTTCATAATTTTCTGGATCATTTCAATAATGTTTCCATTAATTTCCAAATTCTAGCCTTTACAACCTCAAGTGTTAATAGATCCATTTGAAAGATGGGCTATAGACTTTGTAGGACCCACAACTCCAATGTCTAAGAAAGAACGATATATTCTCGTTTGTATTGATTATGTTAAGTTCACATGCTGACAGTAGTGGGGATACCTCAATGCTTCTATAATAGAACTATGATGCTGCAAAACCAAGTTTATGTTCAAAAACATCTCCAAGTGTTATTATTATTGTTGAATATTTTATCCATCCAAATTTAGGAATGATCTCACTCACACATATATAGTGCAATATTCAGCTTTTGAAGTCTACTATCACAACAATTCTTGCAGCAGGCTTATGGGAACGAAAACAATTATCTACAGGAATTTTGGTACTGTCAGTACCAAAACTCCATTGTGGTACCAAAATTGCGCACAAGATCAAATAAATGCATTACAACTCTGCTCACTGAAAGAATGCACATGTAAAGCTAACCGAAGGTCAGGTAATACAAGAACAGGGTTTGCGTTTTGAATTTACTTTTAGTTATTTAAAACAATCTCAAAGTATGCATAGATTAGGTAAGAGGTCGCGTTCAAAATATTCGCTAGACCATTCTCTCATGTCCCAATCTTTTTACACATTAAACCGTCCCTAGCATGCTACACCTAGCCTAACACAAAATAAACTTCGATGTAATCAAAGACACTTATCTCAAGCACCATGAATCATAACTATATTTTGTTCATATGTATCCAAAGTTGTTTAAATGACTCATACTTTGAATGATGAACCACTCATATCCCATACAACCATGACATAAGCCACGTTTTGCTCCACTACTGGAACCTATTATAACAAACCTTGGGAGCGATTTTTCATCCACCATGATGAAAAATTAGCTCAAACGAAATATAACAAATGCTTGGATATGACGGACCAATCGATTACCACATATGGTGAATTATCCAAGGATAAGATACAGGTCTCATCATACAGAGAAATAATAGAGAACCACTATAAGGAACACATGCATTGGGTATTGAGAAAAGAGACATTTTCAGGAAATAAGCTACTACAAGAAAAGTAACATTTGCATGACTCGAACTCTTGACGATTCTCAAGTAGAGTAAACAACCAACAGCAGCGAAATAAAGGCTACTAGAGATGGGTGTTGATCGCCATGAACCCATTTTCAATTTGGGCTTTGAGAATTCCTCGGAATACAATGCCACAAAACAATTGTTTCAAGAATTCAGTTGGATCAAATTTCTCTATAAATTTCAAGGTTTTAATGATCAAGTGTCCCTAGATTTTGCTATAGGCCTCTAGGATCACAAGGTACAGGTAGGTGATCTTATCATGGTGGTTTCGGAGAAAAGCATCACATTGGAAACGGGATTGTCTACCGAAGGGGAGCACTAGTCCAAAAACAAGACCATAACCAGAGAGTAATGGCAAAAATTGCTCAAGCCTCAGTTCGAAAATGTCAAATTGACAATGGTAGTCCTTGACACCAAACTCGCCGCCACGAGCAAGCCCGCAGAACCATCAGATGATGACCATCAACAACCCACTTTCTCTGATGATAATCTATATCATAAGCCATGTAAAAACCCGGTGATGATATCAGAAACCCCTTCCCTCTGCTATGACAAGGACAAAGAAGAAACTCCAGAGAGGGAAGAATTGCTCAGAAAATTAAAGAAGAAAAATAAGTAGTTAAAAAAGGAAATAAAAGAATACCAGGTGTTGACTCGTGTAATTCAACAAGAAAACAGTCAATTTAAAGGAGTCAGTACCAATTTGAAGAAAGAGATAAGGACGCTTAAAAGAAAGAATAAGAAAATCAATGACACAACTCTACAATGGGCCCATAAGCTAAAATTCCAAGTGGCCGAAACAAAGGTACTCCACCATAAGATCAAATCTCTCAGGTTCAGAGAGGGGACCTTAGGTGGTAACTTGAACATTTCGGCTACAACAGTATCTCTCCAGCAAATCTAGCACCTTTGTCCATTTCCAAAATTTTGCAAATTTTAAAGATTTTGGGTATATTTTTGCATAGGAACATGCAAACTCTCCAGTCTGGGGGTGTGTTGGTTCCCAACTTTGAGCTACAATAAGGGAGCATAAACACACACTAAACACTATAAACTACATCTATCACTTACCTTTTTTCCAAGAACCATAGCCTTAATCTCTTCAAATCCGTGAATCTTTTTTAAGGCAATATTTTGTTTAATTTCTGAATATTGTATTGTTTTTATGATTAAAAGTTTGAATTTTATGCGAATCATAGTTTGTGGCTGATTGTGGTACCAACTATTCGCTTTGGTACCAAGCGTTTATTTTGGTACCAATAGTGCGTTCTGGTATCGATCATTTGTTTTGGTACTAGCTATCTGTTTTCGCACTGCTTTTTTATTTTGGTATTGGTTATGTGTTTTGGTACTAACAACCTACAGCTGTAATATAGGTCATAAGCTCAGCTCGATGGTGGAATTCCCATAAGCACAAAACCACCATGTTTTAATGCATCCCTATAATTCCTTAAGCAGTTAGAAAGGAGATCTTTATAAAGCTTCATTTAATCGTTGTGTATAAGCTTGCTAGCGAGTGAGTGAAGAGGATTATGAGATAGACTCTTTTATTTTTAAAAACTCTTTATGTACATTCAAAACTTTGAAATGACTGGAGTTAGACTCTCTGTAATTGTTATTGTGAAATAAAAGTATAGTATGTGTTTCCACTGTACAATTCTAGTCTTTCAATGGCATTCTTGAGCTAATTTGTTGTAGTTTGAAACTCACAAGGAGGATACACCGCTAGCGAGCCCACCAACTGGTAGTTCCCTTCCTTTTTTCTCTTTCATTGCGCTACTTGAGTAGATATATGTGAACTTTTAGTCAGATATTAACTAGCTTACATTTTGTTCAAACTCAAATTGTGTGGATATATAGTTCTGCTTCATGTCAATCCTTCTCAGCAATAAAGTTTAATAATTAGTGTCCATTCAATGCTATATGTATTCAACAAATCATTTCAACACTCACTCTCTTAAAAAGGATTTTACATGCAATTATTTTCTTCTCTATTATAAAATATTTAGTCCTTGCTCTATTTTTATTTCACCAAGAAGTCATTTAACTTGTCTCTAGTTATGTCACTGCATGAAATAAAATGATGGGATGCTCTAATCTCGTTCAACCTGGACTCGACAACAACTTGGAAAACCAAGTCAACATTGTTTATAGCTTGTTTAATGTGATTTTAGCCACGGTAGAGAACATAGAGGAACTGGAACAATCCTAGCTAGGTATCTCTCCGGACATTGACCTTGTCGATTCCTACGAACAACTTAGGATGTGTCGGGAAGAGAGGAATTTCTAATGATTGTACCTATTTGCAAATATTCAGATAAATCTTCTGAGAAAGGATAAGTTTACTTAACAAACAGACTAAGCCTTTATTTCGAGATTCCTAGAGACTTCATGATCAATTCCTTCCTAATTATACTGTCAAACAGTACCCTAAACTAGGTTTGAATTTCCAGCTAATCATTTGTAGATGTAAAACAAAAATAGACATCCCCTTAAGATAATTTTGTGATTAATACATAGTTGTTTGGTACCAATTCAAGGAGGAGGGATTGATTGGAACATCCTTAAAGAATTTCTCCACCCTCACCCCCTAGACTGATACCAAACTTGAAAGAATTCAAATTTTCATAGAAAGTTAATTAGGACATAGTTTTTGTTGGATGATTCTTATTTGATAAGTTACCCTACTTCAAGATTATTTTAAGTGATACTCAACGATCAATAGCTTAGAGTGTTAATCAGACACATATAGTGTAAATGTATCTAAGATAACTACTCCCTGGTTGATAATTTAATTCGCTAAATTAACATGCATTAATTTATACCCACAGGGTGTGTGGCTATACAACTTAGTTAGGCATGCATATCCCTGGTAAATCATCGATAAATTCTACACATAGGCCCAGGTGATAGGGAGGACATGTGCGATACCTAGTACACTGATATAAACTTTGAGGGGAGTAGGACAATCCTAGATCATTACCCCATGTAAAGTTTAAAGGGGGGAATGGTAGGTTAACCTTGACTAATGGAATGAGTCAATAAGCTAACAAGTTTTAGGTCAATAGTCATTGTTTTTTGGGCCCATGGTTTTGGTAGCATGTGGTATTAGAGCCCATGGATTGCATGTGATGAAGCTCTTAAAATGGCTAGGGATGCTCCATTGTAAGGGGCTTCGAGGTAAGTGGTGTCAAGCTCACTTGGCCCAACTTGGCTAGATCTCGCCAAGGGGCATAATGAAGAATTCTTCTAAGGTTCATTTTCTCAGTTTAGGGTTTTGAATGTAAATATTGTGTTCTTTCTATGGTTGCTTGATTTATTGTTACTTATTTCTATTTTGATTTGTTCATATTTTTAACAAACAACATTGTTCCTTCTATTATCCATACCCATGCGCAATTATACGATATGTTTGAATATGGGAGAAGGATGAGAGAGTAATACTAAATTTACATTAGTGAGAAAGAGGTCAAAAAATTGCATATAACATAAGAGTTGATTGTTTATCTTTTCATTTGATTCAGGTGGATATTAATGGCCGCCCCACTCTTACATTGACTCAAAAGCATTCTCCATCTTTGTATTTTTCTATGGTTTCTAACATCCTAAACTTCTAGGACCTTTCAAGGACCTAAACAATTTTTTTTGTCCATTCAGGGATGTAGGGTTGTCATGGCATTCCTAATCCTTCCAATAGTTGCTCTTCTCATTTAGATCTTTCTAGTGAGATATTGTGCACCCCAAGTGGAGATTGAAAGAAAAAGTCACACCTTGGGGAATTTGATGTATCAACAAGCCACCTTAGGAGCTGCAATCCCTTTTCTACTTTGTCTCCTATGGTTATGGTTTTGGATGTGTATGGTTTCTTCCTCTTATGGTTTTAGTATTTATGATAAAAGGCGCTTTGACCCTCTTTGTAATGTTCACTTGCTAATGCTTAGAGCTGACACATATCTCTTTAGAGATAACCTAACAACATTCTAACTAGTTTACGATGCCTGCATTTTATAGTATTTTATATTCCATTCACTAATATATTACAAGTTCAATTGTACTATTGTGTTTTTTGAAATATATCGGTGTATTCTTTTTTATGCTTCTTCATTCATTTTGTTCTCTACTAAATTTGAATCGATGGTAACAGAACAACCTATTCATTGTTATTTATTTATGCATATCCTTGATGAGGCCAAGGTATAAGGAGTTAGGTCTCAAACTAGTTGATCTCAGTAAAGACCGATTCCACCAACCCAAGAAGCCTCATAAGGTGAGAGAAAAGAGAAATGGAAGAGTAGGAAGTCTTATTAAGATGTTTCTTAAGGAAACCCTTATGTTACTCAGGAACGAAACAAGGGATAATTTTTCGCATATCCTTTGATTGCTACCAAAAACAATGGAGAAACCTTCAACAAGATGCAAATTCAATGGTTTCACCCCCTTTAAGGTAGATTTTATCTTTAATATTACATTATTTTAAGGATAGAAAGTTGTTGATTCTATATAGAAATGTGTAAGTTTATCAGACGGTTATTTCTCTATACACGATTTTTCTAATAGAGAAAATACCATCTTTGTTCTCCTTGAGGGCATTCCCTATGTTAAAGATTTGAGGGAGGCTTACTATGAGCAACATGCCACATAGGAGTCATAATTTTTTGGGACTGAACTCACTTGGGGATGTTTTCTAATTACCTTAAGAAGAAATGCTACACCAATGGAAACTAGAATGACCAGTACACGAGATGGACAACTCTACATTATGAGAGTGAACAAACGTTTCCAAAGTACACTAATGTCTTCCATACCATGTGCACAAATATTGGTATTAAATACTCTGAGTGGCACCTAGTTCTGAAATACCATAGTGGCTTATATAGGTACATCCAAAAGATATAACATTCTTGCACATATCCTCATTCAAAGGTGCTTACCTTTCTACTATCAAAATCAAGAAAAATAGTTAGTGGAAGAATAATTGGGAGTTTGGGTCTACAAGTTTGTTCCAACGTAAGCATAGAAAAGGTGCCCCCAATTCATAGAATGTGGATTAGAATGCTTTGAATTTAGGATTCCTCCATTCCTTAACTTGCACCTAGTATTTAATGTGAAACTCCATCCACCATAATTTCCATCCCGAGTGGACACCCTTAATGTGGATGAGACTTGGAACCTATAGAACCCAATCCTCATTGCATTAAGTGGACCACAAATTATCAAATCGTTAACACATAGATGAAGAGGACTCACTAATAGAACATACATCTCTACCCGGTCATCAAAGCATGGTAGCTTCTTCACCAAGACATGTGGCTCACTAGGAGTCAAATAAAACATAGGTTTCCCCATTTGATGAGGGAACTTGATGCAATGGGGACCATTTATTCCTTAGGTATGAGGATTAATCGAGGTGGATGTTAATGGACACCCACCCCTTCCACTGACACAATATTGTTCTCCATCTTCGTAGTTTTTCTATAGTTTTTTAGGGCATACATTTCTTTCACCTTTTTTAGGCTCTAATTAGTGTTTTTCTCCATTCATTGCCATGTCATTCCTAAGCTTACCAATTTTTATTTATTTTTATCATTTATAACCTTCTAAATATATCTATGTAACTTCTATTTACAATTCTTTATTCATTTCGTTCTCTACTAAATCTAGATCATCATTGACCCTAGACCCAACTAGCCTTTTGATCCAAGAAATACACATATTTTCATGGATGGGTGCACATTCCAACCATGGAAGCTCATATTTGCTTTGTAAATTATAGGTTAAGATTATTATGGGGCTCCATGCCAATTATTTTGACTTTGGTGAAGTCAAGGGGTATGGTCTTGGCTCTTGGCAAGATTGACCAACATCTAGCCATAGCCCATTGGAAGGGCCACCTACTCCTAGATGTATGCCTAACCCCCTTCCCCCAAAAGCCACCTTAGTTCGAATATAGGATTTAAGCCACTAGTACTATGAAATCATCCCTCACATACAATTTAATTTAACATAACACTTTTGTCAAAGCTTCCTATCAAGAGCTATCATCTCATGATGTCAAACCACCATGTACAAGATCCTTTACAACAACATGGATGTGCTTTTTACAACACCAAGCTTTTGTATTATCATACGAAAACATTAACAAATTAATGATAATCATGAAACATATTTACAATTTATAACCATACTTGAGAAACCATTCAAATTGTACAAATATCTCCAACATAAAGCATATTAACTCTATAATAGTTTTCCATGCATAATTTGAACAAATAATAATATCTTAAAATAAAATATTATAATCGGTAGATAATTAAGATTTTGCTTTGATAACTAACCATATATACACATAATTATATATCAACATCCTAAGTGAACCCATGTACCTAGAAAAGGACATATATATTAATAGGTTATACATAGATAATGAGTAGTATAATGCCAATGGAGCAAAATCTTTGTTAAGATTGTCAAGCATACACATTTTGGGGTGCCCTAGAGGTTTTTTAGAGTCTTGAATTCATTTTTACTATTGAGTTGAGATTTTTAAACCCCAAATTCACCAATTTAAGAGGAAAACCTAAACCTTCCGTCATGTGGAAATCATTCGATGTTTTAGACAACTCAAAATTGAGTTTGACTAGACGCAATAACAATAGCGGACTCCCCTCCATTTACTACGTACCATGCAATATAAGTTAGCTACCGTTTTACTACTCCAAATGGAAGTACGTAGTGAATCCTTCTGCGTGTGAGAAGGATTCATCAGTATAACATCTCCCCAAAAACAAGAAGAAGTGGCGGGTTTGCCTTGGGTGTGAATCTCTTTTCCCTCATTTTAAACTCCACCTGCATGTTTGGATTTGGATTTGGGATTTCACTTTTATTTTTTTAATTATTGGAATATTTAGAGGGGTGCTGCACTTTCTGTTTTTGCAATATCATAGAAGATTAAAGAGAGAATGGCACGGATTCAAGTCCATTCCCAACAACAATAGCAACAGGCATATGGTAATGGCAGCACCAATGTTCCCAACCCACTCGTATCGACGACTCTGTATGTTGGAGATCTGGAGCCCATTGTTACAGATAGCCAGATTTATGATCTCTTCCACCAGATAGACCCCGTGCTCTCTACCCGTATCTGCAAAGATGTCACCACCAATAGTTCTCTCGGTTACGCTTATGTCATTTTCAGCACCGTGGAAAGTGCTAACAGAGCTTTAGATCAGTTGAATTTTACACCCCTTAATGGGAGGCATATTCGGATAATGTACGCAAATTGTGACCCCAGCATCAGCAAGAGTGGATTAGTGAATATATTTATTAACAATCTTGACAAAGCAGTAGACGCTAAAGTTCTCTATCACACTTTCTGTGTGTTCGGAACCATTCTCCCTTGTAAGATTACCACAAACGATGCATAAGGACAATCCAAAGGATATGGATATGTGCGATTTGAAGAAGATGAAGCAGCGCAAAATGCAATAGAAAAAATGAATGGTATGCGCCTTATCAATGACAAACAACTTTATGTTTCTCCATTCATAAAAATGGAGGAAAGAGAGCAGGTAAATGGTATGACCAAGTTTAATAATGTTTTTGTTAAGAACTTAGCAGAATCTGTGAGTGATGAGGATTTGAGGAATTATTTTGGTGAGTATGGAACAATTACCAGTGTGATGGTGATGAGGGATGCAGACGGAAAGTCAAAGTGTTTTGGATTTGTCAATTTTGAGAATGCAGATGATGCAGCAAATTCCGTTAAGATTTTAAATGGCAAGAAAATTAATGGCAAGGAATGGTATCGGAGAAAAGCACAGAAGAAGTTTGAGAGGGAATCTGAATTGAGGTGGCAATTTGAAAAGATGCGAGGAGCAAATCTTTATTTAAAAAATTTGGATGAGAGTATTGATGATGGCAAGTTGAGACAAGTGTTCCAGGTTATGGTAAAATCACTTCATGCAAGGTTATGACTGATTTTGATGAACACAGTAAAGGTTCAGGATTTGTTTCCTTCTCATCTCCTGATGAAGCATCACGAGCTCTTGCCGAGATGAATATGAAAATGGTTGGGAGGAAGCCTCTTTATGTTGCTTGGGCTAAGCGCAAAGAAGAGAGAAGCGCAAAGCTACAGGCTCACTTCTCCCACCAGTTGTTGAATCCTATTGGTAATGGCGGCAACAATGTGTTCAACCAATTCGTATCGACCTCTCTGTACGTGGGGGATCTGGAGCCCAATGTTACGCAAAGCCAGATTTTTGATCTCTTCGAGCGGACTGGCTGCGTTCTCTCTGTTTGCATCTGCGAAGATGTCAACACCAATCACTCTCTTGGTTACGCCTATGTCAATTACAGCAGTATTGAAAGTGCTAGCAGAGCTTTAGATGAGTTGAATTTTACACCCCTTAATGGAAAACCTATTCGGATAATGTATTCAAATTTTGACAGTAGCATCCGCGAGAGTGGATTAGCGAACATATTTATTAAGAATCTTGACAAAGCAATACATAGTAAAGCTCTCTATGAAACTTTCTATGTGTTTGAAACCATTCTCTCTTGTAAGATTGCAACAGATGATGCATCAGGACTGTCTAAAGGATATGGATTTGTGCAATCTGAGCAAGACGAAGCAGCAAGAAATGCAATAGAGAAAATGAATAGTAAGCGTATCAATGAGAAATAGGCTTATGTTGGGAACTACTCGTTGGTGGGCTCGTCAACGGTGTAGTCACTATAAATGAAACCTTTTTACATTGAAAGAGTAATAATTATCTATCTAGTGGATTTATAGCCTTATATTGAAGGTTAAGATGGGCTCCTAACACATGCACCCACCCTCATACAATTTATAGCTTTGTTAAGCTTTCTTGTAGTTATACTAAAATGTCCTTGTAAGTGGGAAGTTGGCTATAAATGCATAGTGGTTCTATTTATATGTGTAATATATGAATAATGGTTATATTTATTGAATTATACTATTTTTATGACAATGGGTGAAAGGCTATGGATATTTTTAGCTTAGTGTCCATCATGCTCCAAAGAGATATTTTAAGTTTGAGATGAATTTAAGATTTCCATCAAATAACATGTGTTCAACAAACCCAAAATTGACACTCACATGCATGAAGAATAATTTGGTGTTCCCTAGATCAAGTCAACCTTCCTACAAGGTATTGATATTACCATTTGTTAGAGTTGATCTATGTCCACAGAGATCATATCATGGTTTCAATACATCGTTGGCAGTCTTGCTAGAATTTCCATGAATGAGTGAGTAAATGTATGTACAAACCTCTCTTTCCTATTATTTAATTTAGTATTATTAAAATAAACATAACACTTGATGCACTACTCAATAAATTATATGTGTAAAGCTAAGTGTTAATGCCTCAATTTCATCCATCTATAACATTTTGGTATCCCTTATTGAAAGACAATAGAAACATACAATATGCTTCTCATTAATCCCTTATTAGAACATTAATCGACTCATGGAATCAAGTGTAAAACCATAAATTGGCCTTTTTATCACACTTGCACTACTATCAGTACTATATCCCAAGTAACTGATATGCAAATGTATTTCACATCTATGCGACTCATGTGAACCAAGAAAGTAAGATGTTTGTAGTGCATTTGTGGTTCTTGATGGCTTTATATAGCTATGAGGAGGCTAATGAGGATAATTACAACTCCACCTAGCCCAACATGGTTCTTGGGTACTAGTTTTCACATTGAAACTAGTTCAAAGAGAGCTTCAAATGACCCTATAAATAGAGGACTTGCAGATGCATATTCAAAAATAAATTGTAATAAAGGTTATATCTTGGAATTGAGATTTGAATACATTATTCTGATTTTTTATTTCATAGTCATAGCCCATAATAAATGTTGATCTCTTCGTCTAAGGATCAGGTCATGATTTATTTCATAGTCATAGCCCATAATAAATGTTGATCTCTTCATCTAAGCCAAAAATTAATGATTTATTAATGATTTGTTGATTAAAATTGCATTAATTCTATAATTTCCATTCCGAGTCATCCCGTAACCCCGCATTAGTGAGTTAAAGAAAAAAGTACCCTTTGCAGGGATAATTTTATCCTAAAATATTCAGTGTGTGTAGGTGATTCTGAAATATTACTAATATGATTTTTTCATAATTTTCTGGATCATTTTAATAATTTTTCCATTAATTTCCAAATTCTAGCCTTTACAACCTCAAGTGTTAATAGATCCATTTGAAAGATGGGCTCTATAATTTGTAGGACCCATAACTCCAATGTCTAAGAAAGAACGATATATTCTCGTTTGTATTGATTATGTTAAGTTGACATGCTGACCGTAGTGGGGATACCTCAATGCTTCCTACGGGTCAAATTTTACAATATGACTCGATCTCAACACAATTATTCGTATCTTGTAACTTGTACTAATAATACACTTTGATGCTCACCGATATCAATGGTGAAACATCTCATGTTGGTTAACGACAAAAATTATTGGTCGATAATCCAACAAATCTAACCTTTTTTCGACATCAAGACATATATTCACAAAGGAAAGATTGTGTCTAGGAATGAGAAGCAGAGGAAGACCAGACAATCAGCAATAAAGGAGAAAATAAGCGGGAACAATGGAACCAAAGAGGAAAAACATAGTTTTTTCTCACTCACAGGGAAATACAATAGAACTATGACTA
>Ga0181471_100150_pt1 | contig 20199 bp, 15 predicted proteins | sample InSIn5gowninarea_FD_119083 | JGI IMG/M metagenome (GOLD analysis project Ga0181471, IMG submission 119083) | Clean room microbial communities from NASA Spacecraft Assembly Facility at Jet Propulsion Laboratory, Pasadena, California, USA -... ...
AGCTCCATGACGTGCGGGTTCCAAGAGTGGCGTGGAGGAGTCTGGAGTGGTTCACGATGGGTGCGGAGATGGTGACGAAGAGGAGGAGGATGCTGCTGATGAAGAGGAGGGCTACTCCGATCCTGTCGCAATGGCGGTCAGTGATAGTGCCATGTTGTAGCTCCGCTACTGGGCGGTGGAGTACTTGTCAGTGAGTCTTGCTTGCAAGTGCCATTCTGTCCACGAAAGTCTTGGGTACCTGGCGTAGATCCTGGAATATCGATCAACTCAATGTTGATGTGGGGATGAGGGTATTGAGCTCGTTGTCGCGTACGTTGCCTAGCAATCGTAAGGGAGGAAAGCAGTCGAGTTTCGAAGAGGTTAGAGTCAGGTTATGGGTCGGTGACGAGAGCTACCACAGGCAAACAAGATATGACGTCGTTGTGTCCAGCTTGTGACTGCTTATTCGTCGCAGAGTGAGCAATATGCTGCTACCCGCGTTCACTGTGCCAGGGCATGATTACGCTTGTGCGATGGCGGGTGGTGGTACGACGATGCGTATCTTAAGCACCAAGGTGTTGCAGAGAGGATTTCACTTGCACTGTTGGTGAGATTGTAGATATGTGCTTACATTTGTTGACAGTTGCACATCATTACTGACAGCTACCGACTACATCTTCATAACCATGGGTATCTCCACCAAACAAACGCCACGCTCATTAGCGGTTTTCGATAGTCCTCGCCGCCGCCTGCCTGCCACTTATCGGCGCTCGCTCAGCAAGCTCGTCGTCGGCCCTAGAACATGCTCACCATTCCTACCCATCCGGCATAAACCTATTCAGATAATCCTCACTCATGCCATACCACGAATTGCCTGGGTTCCCGGAATAGAAGTAGTCCCGGTCCAAATTAGTATGCATACCCCCATCGAGCATGAGCCCAAACTGTCCCCCTTGACCGTCACCAATCCCCCACTGCGGCATGCGACTACGGTGCGGATTGCTCTCCGCCATGCCCCAGCGGAGTGACTCGTCGGGGAGCTCATAGTCGAGTGTCATGGCACCTCCATTCGCCATGGAGTAGCCCCACTGCTGGGGCTCGTAGCGGCCGCCTGGGGCGCTGAAGTCCAGCGTGCCGAAGGGTTGGTAGCGGCCTTGTTGGCTGGGGTGAAGGCCGGTGGGGGCGAGGTATTGGCCGTTGCATAGGTATCCGTATGCAGCCGTTTCTTGCAGGTTGTAGATGTCGAAGTTGTTGGGGTAGTAGGGCATGAGTTGAGTGGTATACTCTGTGGTTACTGGGAGATTGATGGTCCGATGGTTGTTCGATGTGAGATTGTTGGTTAGGTTGGTAGGAGATGTGGTAAGTTGTTCGAGTGTTTGATGATACAGAGTGTGAGAGGGTATACTCAACAACATCGCTTCTTAAGTATAATCGCAGAGTACAGTCACCATTCACGAAAACCCCCCCTCGAGGTCATGTCGCCAGCACTGCACGAAAAGCTCACAGTGACCAAAGAGCAGAAGCCCCAGGGAACAGCTGCAAACTCGTCTCGCAGCTCGACATACACTCAGCTTATATCGATTGCAGAGCCATGCCGGACAAACAGCCCAGCCTTCAGGCAACAGCAATCCAGATCTCTTAAAATGAATCCACAGTAAAGTAGTTGTAGGAGTCGATTGATCGATCGATGCGAGATCCAGCGTGCTATGACCTGCGACAGTACCAACCAGAGTTTGCTCCCAAGCAGTCTCAGTCGCTCCCCGTACAAGTTGAATACAGTCACTGCTGGTGCTGTATAGGGGCTGCGCTTCCGGAGTGACAACGGCGTATAGCAGACATGACGGCGTGCTGTTGGGTAATTTCTAGGTACAATATCGACGCCCACGCGTGTATGGCATGCAACAACGTCAACCACCTCCGTCTCCGCCGCAAAGCAATCCCAACAGCCACTGAAGATTGGTCCAGCTCCAGCCACTGCCGAACGCTGCAAAGGCGTTGCGCTTCCTGGAATGACAGAGGGGCGCATGGCAGGAATGACGGACTGTCGTTCTATCAACCACTGGTATCGAATCAACGCCTGATTCCGATATCGTGCAGCGACATCACCCAGCTCTGCCTCAAGAGGGAGTCAAGCACTGCCGCAAAGCGATCAGGCTCCAATCGTTGCCGGCACTGCAAAGGGCGTCGCGCTCCTAGAATATCGATGGCGAACAGCAGACATGATGGTTGTTTGGCTTACCCCTTGAGCACACAAGCAACTTCTTGACCCTAGTCTTACTGCCATCACTTACCAGTAAAAATTAACGCAACAACCAGAACAACAACCTAATCTCCCAAGGAAGCATCATAAGGACTTCTCCATCATCCTGGTGGATTGATGTCAAAGTACTAGTAACCTCTAACCTTGACCTCTTAGGCCCACTACGGCGATCTCTACCACCACGCTACGGCGGCTATCCCCCAAGCCGTGATGCTAAACCCAGTGCCCCCCACTACAACATGATGCAAGCCTTCCAATGCTAAGAAGACAAGTCAGTGTCTTTGACCCGCCGCCATGTCTTTCCATGGAACGACGCCGGCGGATACGAAACGCTTCTCCGCCTTCGGCGTGCTAGAAGCTGGCTGCCGTGCGCCCAATGGACGGCACGATTCCTGTTATAGCGCTCAACTAGAGGTATGGCTACGCAGACTTGATGACAAGGAGAGACAGCAAGTGCTGTTTCGGCTCTCGACAACGCGTGGACAGTATGGTGTGCGGAATCCGTGTGATCGGATTGCTCCAAAGTGGCACGAGGTGGAACGTATGTGGTATATGAGCCCATCGGTAGCAAATGGCAATGGCGATGCTTGATCACAAGTGTGCGAAGCATGCGTAGGGGGCTGCGCATGTCGATGGCAAATGTGGTGGGTGGATTGCGCCGGCGCTGTTACATTGAGGGGGTATCATACGCTTTTTAACATAATTCTCAGCACACCGACAGGAGTCCTCGTCGCGTTCGGGTCGTGTGATTCAGTCGTCATCATGGAAGATGATACCCCCTTCTTCCTCGTCCTGCGCGGTAGCCTGTCTCTCGCCCTCCTTCCTACCCTCCCCATCCCCTTCCCGCGCCGCCGGCACCGTCACCTTCGCAGCCCCAAGCTTCCTCTTGCCCACCCCTTGACCACCGCCAGCTCCACCGTTCACCCCGGCCACCCCATCGACCTCCATACCTCTACCACCGCCCTTCCCACCCTTCGCCTTCCTCGCCTTAGCTTTCTCCCTCTTCGCCCGATTCCTCGCCAACCTCTCCTCATCCTCCTTACGCAAAGCATCCTGCTTAGCCTGAAAAGCAGCATCCGCCTCCTCCCTCTCAACCTCCTCATCCATAGCCCTCAACCGCTCATTCTCGCGTCTCCTTGAAGCCTTATACACATGAAACTCTCCACTCCCCGCACCTGCACTCGAGCCCTGGACATTTGTCACGATTTCTGGTGGTGCGGCGACTTGATTTGATAATGCGCTGGAGGTAGGTGGGAGTTTGACCTCGCGGTCGGGGTAGGCGAAGAGGGCTTCTAGTTGTTGGGATTGCTGGGAGGAAGGGGTGTTGGCTAGGCGGGGTTTCTTGTTGGGGCGGGAGGAGCGGTGGGTGGTGGAGGTGGGGATGGATTCGGGTATTGGTTCGGACATTTTGTTGTGGTGCCGCTCAGGTGAGTGGGGTCGAGGTGTGAGGGTGCGTGGACGCTTGCTGGTATTGATGGAGGATGTGGTTGTCACATGCAAATTGGGGCTGAACCAGAGCGGCGGGCTCGGCAAGCCCTTCCCGCAAGCGCCGCTTCAATGCAGGTGGCACAGATCCGACGTCACATCCAAACGAAACAAGCAGGCGCTACCTCCTACTACCGCCATTTGAATCCCCATACCCATACTCCAGACACACGTACCACAGCGGCCTACACCCTCCTAACCACCTACCTATCAATCAGTCAAAATGGGCAAACCCCGCCTCATCATCCTAATCCGACACGCGCAATCCGAAGGCAACAAGAACCGTGAAATCCACCAATTGATCCCCGATCACCGCGTCAAGTTGACTGAGGATGGTTGGCGGCAGGTACGACCTCCCCCATACATCACCCACTTTACAACAGCACCCCTGACGACTAACCCCAGGCAGAAGAAGCGGGCCGTCGCCTCCGCCACCTCTTGAAACCAGACGATACATTACAGATCTACACATCGCCTTATCGGAGGACGAGGGAGACGACTGAGGGGTTGCTGTCCACACTCACATCCTCCTCCCACGATAATGGCGACCAGGAAGCAACAACCGCCCCGAGCCCATTCAGTAGGAGTAAGATCAAGGTATACGAAGAGCCTAGGTTAAGAGAACAAGACTTCGGGAATTTCCAACCTTGCTCCACGGAAATGGAACGAATGTGGCAGGAGCGAGCGGATTATGGACATTTCTTCTACCGTATACCTAACGGCGAGAGCGCGGCAGACGCCTACGACCGCGTATCGGGTTTCAATGAGTCGCTGTGGAGACAATTCGGCGATGGAGACTTCCCGAGCGTCTGTGTGTTGGTGACACATGGACTGATGACGCGGGTGTTTCTGATGAAGTGGTATCATTGGAGCGTGGAGTATTTCGAGGATTTGCGGAATATCAATCATACGGAGTTTGTGGTGATGCGGCGGAGTGAGGAGAGTGGGAAGTACGTTCTGGAGAATCAGTTACGGACGTGGTCGGAGCTTAAGAGGTTGAAGGCTGCGGAGCGTGCGGAAGAGGAGAAGAATCATCCATCGCGGCGGAATACTTTGACGCATTTCCTGGGCAAGGAGCCGGAGGTGTCTGCGCAGGCACCATTACCGCCGAAGAAATGGGGTGGTTGTATAGGTGGGTGTGAGCACCATCATGAACATTATCCTCGTCGACGAGCAGCCGCGGAGGGAGAGGATAAGGCAGTGGACACGGCTATGCAGGGCTTACCCGGCGACGGAGCGAAAGACGCCAGCAACGAAGCTACTGACAGCGTTCTGCCCGAACCCAATCCCACCGGCACTACCTCCGCAAGCCCGGTTCCAAACACAGACGGCTCTTCCTCTTCCTCCCCAAACCAACACCACCAGCCCCCCACCACGACAGCAGCTCCAGCGCCGTTACCAGCTTACCTCCACCCCGGCCATGACGGCGGCGGCTCAGGCGCCAACACTCCTCACGAGATGTCCGAAGACGACGGCGAATACTTCTCGTCCCACTCTCAGCGCAGTACGGTGGCGGATGCAGCACCTAGACCTAAAGCGATTGCGCAGATGATGCGCCGGCCGCAGAGGAAGCCGACGCCGGATGACATTGAGCGCTGGGCGAGTGAGAGTGGGATGGGGAAGGGTTTGGGGATGGCTGATGGGTTAGGGGATGGGCCGGAGCATGGGAATGTTCAGAAGGATCTCGAGGACGAGATGGAGAGGGTTGATTTGAGGGAGGTGGAGGAGGAGGAGGAGAGGCGGGATAAGAGTTTACGGGGCAGCGTCTACTGATTCGCAGCAGCGCCGGGCTTGACGCTGTGTTTTTTGTGTGCTTTTGCTTTACAATGCGCCTATAGATGCGGACGTGCCCTATATTCCGTGCGATACCTATTAATGCCGCAATGGGAAATGAAGTCATGATTCTGTAGGTTCGGCCAGCTATATATGGTGGCCCTTACTAGTCTCTTTGTTCGCGCGACTTATTCACTTGTTCAATCGCTCTCTGGAGCTGAAAGATGATGCATGCGCGCTCCACTAGGTCGCGTTGTTGGACGATGTTTCGACATTTGCTGACTCAAGCTGGAATCTGGCTGGTGGTGGTGAGTTCATTCTCGTTCGTTGTGGATGATGTCAATGTACTCGTCTATCGTTCGATGGTGGTACATGCTTGTTCGTTGCCATAGGAGCGTATGGAAGAGGTTGTGAGGACTGGCCTTGCCGTGCGGTTATTGTGTTATGGCTGACCGGTTGTGGGTAAGTGGTGGTGTTTGGCTGCTGTGGGAGATCTTTCTCGGTATTGCGGTTGTTTTGTAATGCACGCCATCGTTCGACGATGGTCTTTGATCGCTTTATTGTCGTGGGAGCTACTGGGACGGTTTGTGAGGATGGGTTAATCCTGTTTTGGGGGAGTTCTGGTTGACAGGGGCTTATGGCGAGGTAGGTAGTTATGAAAGGAGGTCTCGGTATGTGTCTCACAGTACGTTGGTATGGTCTTCCGCTCTCTCGTCTGCTGATAACACAAGGAGTTTTCCTCGGGACACATTAGTAGCCACAGGGTGATTTTCGATCACGAGGTGTTGTTTCCTGCCCATAGCAACGACATTGGCGGGGTTGGTGGCGAATTGAAGGCCCATTGACGTCGAATAGGGTCCCAGACGTCAATACACATCATCCCCGTCTCCCTTAGGCCCTCTTTTGGCTACGTATTGCACCCCGTACAACTTCACCTTCAGGCTTTCGGTCGAAATACAACCACAATCACACGCAAACACCCCCCTTACCGACTACATAACAACTACCAACAACATGTCTCGCTCCTCCTCACCATACTCAACAGGCGAACCCCCCTCCCCCGACCACTACGAGCCCTCCCTCTCCCTCCCAGACGTCCCAGCACAGCCAAAGCCGCCATACATCCCTCCAGCCCTCCCAACCAGCACTATCGCAGTGGAGATAGTCTGCGTAGGCGTCATAGACGCCCTGATCGATCGCCCGCGCCGCTACGAGTACAGCATCGAGGAGCTCTGGCACTGGCGCGGCATCTTCCAAGTGTGCATAGAGAGAGGGGAGGGTAGGGAGGTACTGTTGTATGCCGTGCAGCAGATCTCGGGGCTAAAGGCGCATCTTGAGGCGCTGGGGGCGATGACGTTGGCGTGGGACGGGGATGAGGGGAGTGGGGATGAGAGTGATGGCAGCGAGGATGGGACGGGCGTAAGGGGATTTATGACAGGGAGTCCGATTAGGGAGGTGGCGTGGGATGTATGTTCACCGCAGTCATAACTACATTGATTGAACATTTGCTGACGAATTTATGGACAGTAGACAACCTCATGATCTGGGGGCTAAGCTCGAACAGTGTCATGAGCGCGCTTCTACAGGCTTGTAAGGTGTTGAGGGGTTTGGGTCGTTTGTTGTAGAAGCATAGCGTGGAATCTCCGGCGCAGAAAAGGGAGCAATGAGCCAGCGTAGAGTGCGGCAGTAGGCCAACGACCGCCAACAAGGTGCGTGTTATACTGAATTGATGAGCCACTATGTTAATGACGATCGACACGTGACAGCAACGTACTAATGCTGCGTGATCAGCTGCAACATGACTTGTATCGTTGACACGGGAGTGCTACCAACGCCTACTGGAACTGCCGTAGCCTCTCCAGCGCCCTCCGCAATGGTATGCAAGCACCCTTCGACATCACCGTCAAGCCATCCGGTTCCGCATCACCTGCCTTGCTTCTCTTCACCACCTCCTCCATGTCACTCACGACCTTGTCAGTCAACCTTGGACCACCTTCGGTCCAATAAAGCCACCTCACCACGTCCTCCAGCCCACCCAGGCTCGTCGTTGACCCAGCACTAGAGTGCAGTCGTGAGAGCGCGATGATGACGAACGTCTTCGCCCTGAGGTAGACACGCTCGCTGTACATCACGCTTGGCCGCTTCGACGCTTCGAGACCAGCCAAATGCTCGTATCCGGCTTCGTTGAAGTACGGCTCCTTCACTAGCACGAGACCAAGCAAGCTGACGACGACTTGTAGTAACGTACTTCTTGCAGCATTCCACCCCTCTCCCTTTGAACCCTCCCAGGTCCCAAGCAGAGACAAGCAGATCTTGCCATCTTCGTAGAGATTCGGATTCACTCTACCAACGCCGCCTAAACCACTCTCACCGCTCCAAGAATGGAAGAACGCCTGCGGCGGCTCGCTAGGGAATGATGGAGGAAGGTAGAAGTCGATTACGAAAGGTGCGTCTTGATACGGAGTGTCTGATGGTCCGATGAAGAGGGCTCGGATGAGATCGAGGCGAGACTCCCAGGTACGGACGTAGACGCCTCCGGGGAGAGCTCCGGACTTTTGCAGGATACGGTGTTCTTTCTGCACGCGCTTCATGTGTGCTGGACCGGTCGAGGAAGGCTCACTTGCGTAGCGGTGGCTGGCGGGAGGTGCGTCGCTGAGTACGAGATATTGCTCTGGTTCCTTTGAAGGAGGTTGCGAGGCAGAGTCTAGCGGCATGACATCGTTGGGTTTGCCGGCATCGGGTGGCGTGATTGGAGTCGAGGTTGGCGGTGTCTGTGTCTGTTGTGGTATAAGGTCTGGCATCTTCTCGTCTTCGTCTTCGGACTCCCAGTCATCATCTTCAACATCATCCGCATCCAAGAGCTGACCGTTCTCATCCTCGTACGTAGCTCGTGGTTCGTCGTCTTCTTCGTCCGAATCATCATCTTCTTCGCCCCGGTCCTCGTCGTCATTCATATCTTCGTCCAAACCTGTCCGTGGGAACCATGCCGGAAGATCGCCAGCAGACTCCAGCATCTCGTCGTACTCTTCCTCTTCCTCCTCATCCCAGTCATCCACGGCTTCAGTGCCATCAGATCGCACAGCGACGACCACAGCCTCTCGCCGCACGTTGACATCCTGTACAGTCCTGGCAGCACCAAGACGAACAGTGAGCGTGCCATCAAGGCAAGTATCAACGATCTCGCCCAGCCACTCTCTCTCCTCAATGGCCTCGAGGCCCGGTGTGCCCCCATACCACTTCCAAGTCTGATGTGTGATAAGCACGATATCGCCTCTCCGCACATTCATAGCTGCAGGAGCTTCGAGATCGTACAGACTCACTTCCTCCATCTCTCCAGTAGCTATACCGACTGCGCCAGTAAGCAATGGTTTCATACCGCTCTCCTCGTCTTTCTCGGAAGAGTATGTCAACACTGCGTCCGGTGCCCACTTGATCCGCGCCATGCGCTCCGCAGCGTTGACACTTTGTATTACGCCGACCTTGCTCGGTTGCTCCACTGACGGCACATCCGGTACAGGCGACACGTCAAGCGTATGCGCTATTTCGCCAGGCCAAGCAGCATGTTCGTCATCGATCGATGTATCGGGTACTAGATCGATACTGTCCTCTTCCGTAATGGTCAGGTCCTGCCACTGCACTGTGACCTTGGTGTGAAACTTCACGACGTCGAAGACGTTGATGTCGTAGCCACGAGTGTCCTGTCGGAGAATGCGCGGTACCTTGCCATGCTTGGTAGAAGCGTCGTATTTGACGCAGGCACCGGCTATGTCTTTGAAGTGTACACGTGAGCCTAGTGCAATGTCAATCTCGGAGTTGGAGACAGTGTTCGGTGTTGTAGCTGTTGATGGCCACCTTGTTCGATCATACACGTGAAACTGCTGTGACTCTAACTCCTCACGTTCCAGTAGGCTTGGAGGCTCCACCTCACTTTTGCTACCAATTCTCTTCTGTAGCCATGAGACCTCCACAGCCACGGGACGAGTTTGGACGACGGTACCGATAGGTGGGGTGTTGGGGCTGTACTGGCCGAAGACCCATTTTCCTGTTCGCAAATGGCCTTTCTTTGTCATTGCGATGTCACCTGTGGCAAACGTGTCAACCGCACCATCGGCATGAGTGGCAAGCTCGTCCGCGATCTCAACCACGTATCCATCAGCTAGCATGAGCGTGATGCTCTCGGTCACTGCCAGCACTCGCCCTATCCAGTCCTTGTAGAGGACCAGCTCCTCCGCAGATGGTTTCGATGCATGTGTGAGTTCAGAAGCTGGGACATCGACGATCGGTGGAGGCCTGCCGGTGGCGGTTTGTCGAATACCTGGCTCAGGCGGTGTTGGTGGTAGCAGACCTTTGAGTACATAGTTGTCCTTATACTTGATATCGCCCATAGGCTGAAGCGTGCAGCTCGTCATAGTGTTGACGATAACGCCGCTCATAGCATCCTGAACGTTCTTCTTGACGACATCTCCAATGAGTAGTGACCGGTCAAGCAGCTTCAGCTTCGATTCAGGGATGAGCTGAGCATTCTGCTGGTCCTCCCACCTTACCAGCACCGTGCCCTTGGGTGGTACGCCGTCCCGCTTGAACTTGCGAAACGTGGTTTGATTGATCTCGCGGTCGTGCTTGATCGGGTCTACCTCGTTCCGCTCCGGATATGGGTCGTGAGTGTCAACATCGCCGTGCGTCCGCTCGACGACTCCAAGTTGACTTTCGTTGGACCCTTTTGCAACGATGTCGTCTGGATGCAGAGGCCGGTCCATATGATGATCCTCGGGCCCGTGGCAACGAAGTGGAGTACGATAGCGATCCGATAAGCAATACCAAAGTAGAGCTATGATGTGGGCGAAGATAGTGAATGCTAGCGTCGTAGTGCGTTTAGTATCGGTGTCGACCCTCTAAAGATCGAAACTGTTACTGGTGAGTGTTTACTGTGACGTCGTCCTTCAAGGAGGAAGAAAGTTCGATGGCATGTGAAGCCGAGCGCCACCCCTGCTCGGCTACGGTTCTTACCGAGGAGCCTCAGGCTTCGCGCGAGCATTGAAACGGCAGGCACAGCTGCACCTTGACCGGATTCATACTACGCAGCCTCTTCGGGCGGTGCACTCTGCTTACGACCCAATGTCGGATCTCTACGAGCTACTAGCACCATACTTCGACGTCCCGGAGTCACCATCATCACATCTCCCTCCGCTCAGCGCCAATGACCCGCAAACCACGAGCTACTTAAACCGCCTAAGCACCCTCTCACTCTCCGATCTCACATCGACCGAGCCAGCTTCTTTACTCCATGCCGCACAATCACACCTTCGGAACCTTCAGGCACTGTCGAAGCGCTCTCACAAGGCTGTGATAGCGTCTTCCTCTCATCTCGCCAACCTAACATCGCTCTTACCTTCACTAGGTACACAAGCACTAGCTCTCAGAGATGAATTACCACATCTCGAGACAGCCGCGACAGAATTTGCGAACAAATATGATAGGAGTACGGAGAACGTGGTACTGGACCGGCGGAAACGAGCTTTGTTGCTCTCGCGAAATGTGGACAGAGTTTCGGACGTGCTAGAACTACCAACATTGCTGTCGTCAACTGTCTCGGCGGCGCAGGCACCGGGTCAAGTCTCGTCTGCCAGCGCGAGTACATCCTATTCCTCGGCACTGGATCTACATGCGCATATCAAGCGTCTGAACGCGCTGTACCCGCAGTCGGAGCTAGTGGGAAACATCTCTACGCAGGCTGAGGCTGAGATACAGAATCTAACTTCTATCCTCATTGCTTCGTTGCAAGCACAGAACTCAAAGCTGGCTGGGGCGATGAGGACGATCGGTTGGCTCAGAAGAGTAGCTCCGGACTTAGCTGAGGATGGCCATGCTGCTAAGCCTTCCGTGACATCTGCCAAGTCGCTCAGCTTGTCAGCCAGCAGTGCGAATGCCGAAGGCGCTCTGGGCTCGTTGTTTCTCGTCTGTAGGCTACGTACACTGCACCAAATGCTTGAAGCTTTGGAGCCGTTACGTGAGCTTGCAGATCAGGAATCCATGCGCCGAAAGCAGATCTCAAATGGCACCAAGGCGAAGCAGCAACAACAAAGCAGCGCATCGGGCAGCCAAAGCGAACGATACCTCAAGCGATATATTGAAGTATTCCGTGAGCAGAGCTTCGCCATCGTCAGCATGTACAAAAGCATCTTCCCTTCCGGCTTGCCCTCGCCGGATGCCACCAAAGATGCGCAGTCTGAGGCCAACGATGGGTTGCTATCGCTGCCGTCTGGAACCTCGTCGTTCGCGCTACATCTGGTCGAGATGCTGCAGGTGACACTACGCAGCTACCTTCCCAACATCACTGACATGTCATCTCGCGAGTCGTTGCTCACGCAAGTCCTTTACTGCGCCGGCAGTCTCGGCAGGCTAGGCGCAGACTTCGGCATGATGGTCGCATTAGTGGAAGAGGAACTCGAGGACGAAGAAGTCTCCGCTGACGAAGACGAAGGCGAGCCAGAGTGGGTGCAGGTAATGAAGAAGCATCGCATCCAAGCATCCAGGCTCGAGGTGCTTGCACGCGGAGTAGGCAGTGGAAGGAAGGCGAGTATGGACGTGGCTTCGCCTACTGCGTTGCCTGCCGGATAGCTAAACGAACATTATTCCAATGACACCATGATGTTCCTTGACTCGGTCTGTGTGATCTGTGTACGGTCCCTGGCGACTTCGTTGTCGCAGTCGTAGCTGCCCGCTTTATGACTACTACTTCTCCACCTCAGGAGCGGTCACCCGGCCTTGGTGGATGCAGGCCAAACATCATGCCACGAGCGTGACAGGTACACCTTGTGGTATGGCACCGTAAGGCTGTGCATGGCGAGTGCCGTCGTGCTATTTTCACTCGATAATAGCACCTCGTGGTCTTGACATAGCGTAGGGCATTGGCCCGTCTTCACCGAAGTGCAGCTCTTAGCAAAGTCCAGAACAGTCGCAGCGCACTCCGTACCCGCGTTCGCCGATGACACAATTGCTATTCTCAGTCTCACAGTACACACCCGGAGCCCGGGTAGCGAGCGACGACAGCAATAAGATCATCGTATGATTCTGATATAGCACTATTCTCGCCCTCGGGCTTCAAAATGGCAAGCAGATCTCCGTTGTCGCGGCAGATGCCAGAAAGAAAGACACGGCGCGGTCGAAGCCCTACCGGGAGCCCACGCTTCGGCTACTCGGCAGAGTGAGATCTGCGTAGATCTTGGTGCAGATCTCACCCGCTTGCCGTTAGCCTCGTAGAACTTTTGCCACTCTTCGACGTTTCTGTGCCGAAAGGACTCCAGTTTTGGTAGGTTCTGCTTCTATTCGTGGTATCAGTCCTCTTGATCGGCAGTTTCGGAATGTTGTGTTGTCAACTTGTCACTGCTTCGACATCGGACGTCTGGGCTTGATCAGGCAGGTCGCTGTCGTTCTGCATGTCTTGATGCGCGAACACACCGAGGCTGTTTTTCATTCGCGAGCCTTGCACTCGTGAGCACCACGCACCGCTTTCAATACATATCATAAGTGGAAGGTACAAGCTAGACGGGGTGAGCGTCGCTGTGCGCCAAGCAGGTAGCCATTTTCCAGCTGGGAATGCACTGCAGACGCACCAGCGCGACATTGTTCTCTGAAGTTCTGGAACACTTGAGCCACAGTCGAACGGGTATCGGGTGTCGGCTTGAGCCGAAGGAGCACGCTATCTATGCCAAGAGCTGTACATCAAGCCACATTTGCAGCGCAGTGACGAGAAGTTGTGGCTCAAGGCTGGCTCAGAACCAATCGCAACAATTTGGTGAGCTGCTTATGCAATGCGCTGTGGCTGAGCGCTGGCTCTTCAGCATCTCTCTCGACGCCAGATGAAGACGCTTGTGGAGCGTTGTGAAGAAGCTTAGGTAGCCGTCTATGTTTTGGGTAGTATTCCAGGAGCGACGTGAGAGCTGAGCATTCTGCCTTGTTAGCATGCGCCGTAGTACACTGGTTAGCTGCATAGGTAGCATCACCCAGAAAAGGTTGTTGCATGCGGAGGAGGGTATGACCAAAATGTGCCTTGAACCCGCCAAGGAGATGCGAGACTGTACAGCGCAGAGCCGCATGACCTGAAACAAAGTGAAGCAGATCATCAAGCCATACACTCTAGCAGCGAACCAACCAGGGCTAAGGGCAGACACTACGTCCTGGAGCCGTAGCATCACCGTCGAGCATATGGTTCGACTCCACGTACGTGCCTGAGGCGAAGTGCATAAAACACCACACGATTGTCGAGGTAGTGCGGGAAGACCAAGAGCCGTGTTGTCGGCTAAAGCTTAAGCATAACCAGGTGATGTCGTAGTAGCATCGTAGCGGGACACAGCACGCTTCGCTGATTGCTGTGTATTTTCGGCGTCGGCGATCTTTGCAGTGTACAGCAGTACAGACCAGGAGGCCTGAGACGCTAAAGCGGAAGCGTGGCCTGCCGGATGGATCGTCCACAGCAGGTTGGTAGATGCGGACAACGGATTGACCAATACAGATGACGGAGATAAGAGGATGGGTACCGGGTGCCCTGCAGGAGAGGTGCATAAGTCGGGTATCAGAGGGGAGAAAGATTTGCGTCGAGACTGCTGCAAGGGCAGCAGCACAGCCACGAAGGTCCGAATGAAGAGGTACGCATGCGATATGCAAACCTCATTAGAAAGAACATGAGAAGCCCGCATATCTCGAGACCGCAACATCTCTGCATCGGTACTCATCCAGACACTCGCTGTTTCTGTCGCTCGCTTTTACTACATTCGTCCTGCGACTTGTCTTCTGCGAGCTTCGAAGTTCATTCGAAGCCAGACCCTTGCTTTGGTAAACTCGGTCGGAAACTCAGCGCTCTCCCGAGTCTTGGCGCGGTGACGATGTCATCACAAGCGTGCTTTTACGATTATCCGAATCAATCACTATTCCTCCCATCTCACGGAAACGTCGACTCTCACAGCGGTTACGAGTACGAGTATCAGCACACCTCTCAGTCAGCATTACCCATTGAGCGATCATTCACCTTTAGCGACGCGTACGCCCTCACACTCCTGCAGCAGCCTGCAAATCTCGGCTTGAACAGCGAGCACGCACAGATACCGAACGCCATCCCATCTCCCGCGCCCCTCGTACTGGACACTCGATACTCCTCCATCAGCTCCGTCGACACCGTCGCAACGCCTAGCACGTGGATGTACCCCATGAGCATGGGAGGTCCTGCCATACAGAATACACAAGGTTTAAAAAGAGCTCGGAGTCACCAGCGCACGCCTTCCACCTCCACCATCGCCTCAAACGGCCCGGCATCGCCGTATACACACAATTGGTCGCAGCCGCAGATAGCCAACACCGACTTTGCGCCCAACTCGCCCGCGCACTTCGCTGAGCAAGCCGGCACCGGCGCGTTCTCAAAGAATCTGCCAACGTTTGTGCAGACGCCGGCAGACAGCGGGTTCATGACCGCTGGGTACATGCCGAGTCAAGCCGCGCATACGGGAGGAGCACACCAGGCTATGAAAGGTTTCGCCATCGATCACCATAACGGAGAAGACTTCGCGCCTGCCTTCGCGCCTTCGTCTCAGTACAGCATGTCGAGCAACGGCGCCGACTCGCCAGCCACCCCACCCTCAGGCGCTGGCGAGCAGGCACAGAACGGTCTTACTCATCAGATCTCAAATGGAAATGGTACAGAATACAGACAGGCCCACCCAAATGTACAGCTCTTCCGGACCGAGTCTGCAGCATACCAGGATGAGCTGTACAATCCGCCGACTACCACATACTCCTCCACACCGACTTCCGGCACCAAGACGGCAACTGATTACCTCTCGCCGCACCGCAATCTCGTGACGGAGCGTTTACAGACAGCGAATATTGCGCGATCACAGTCTCCAGGCTCCGCAGCGTCGCGTGAGCGGTCGCCGTTCAGAGATGGTTCACCTTTGGCGCCTGCGCCTGCGCCTGGATGGCGTTCGCCTGCGCCCGGAGCAGGAGTTGGTACAGCAGCGGGCATGAGACAGCAGCAGAAAGAGAAGGCGGACCAAGCAGAGCTGGCACAGCATATGCCACAGCTGCGCCGAGAGCCAACCAAGACGATATCGCCAAAAGACGCGCTGCTAGACTACAATGAGCAAGAACAACCGTCACTATTCCAGGACAGCATTCCGCCTGGGTACAAGCAACATACGGGTGGCACAGAAGTGTGGCCAAGTAACAGTTTCTTCAGCCAGCCAGGTGGTGCATTTGGGTCTTTGACCACACCCAGTCAGCAGGCATTTGCGAACTTCCGCGCCACCTCAGCTGACGGGTACGGCGGATCCGACGCTATGAGCTTCGTACCTTTGCCACCCAGCCAGAATGGGACAAGTCAAATACAACACGGCGGGTCCTTCGGCAACTTTTTCGCTCCCAAGCTGGACTCCGCCTTTGACACCAACCCTCAGTTTCCAGCACAGCTTACCTCAATGGAGTCTTCACATAGCGAGAACGGACCTCTGCTATCCTCACAGGAGAGCGCCATCAATACCTCCGCACCTCGACGACCTTCCGATACCCGCGCCGCCACAGGCACATATACTTGCACCTACCACGGCTGTACCCAGCGCTTCGACTCTCACGCCAACCTTCAGAAACACAAGCGTGACATCCACCGCGCTCAGCACCAACGCAACCTCAGCGCCGAAGGTACATCATCTGGCGCCACCTCAGCATCTCCCAGGAATAGCGAGTCGCCCGAGCCACATGATCCGACCGCTCCAGATGGCGCAGGTATGACGTCCGCCGCTCTGGCTGCCCGCAACTCGCAGACTGGCCCGCACAAGTGCACGCGCATCAACCCATCGACTGGCAAGCCCTGCAACACGATCTTCTCCCGGCCCTACGATCTGACGCGTCACGAGGATACTATCCACAATGGCCGCAAGCAGAAAGTCAGGTGCCCCATGTGCCGCGAAGAGAAGACTTTCTCACGAAATGATGCGCTTACGCGGCACATGCGGGTCGTACATCCTGAAGTCGAGCAGTTCGGAAAACGTGGAAAGCGTGGCGGATGAAAAGGTAGTGTGACTGTACAGATTACTGAAGGACGAATCACGAGCTATATGCGCAATTGTCAGACTATGGTCACGAAGATACGCGCGCGCATGTAACCACGACAGGAGCTGATATAGCGATGAGGCTCAGCTGAACCCGCAATGCTCACGCAACCACACACAAGACACTTGGCGTTTCAAATGGCCTTACAGCACGACTTTATCGGCTAGTCACAGCACATGAGCACACAGCACGACAAGTCGCCTCCTGCATCTAGCCGCGGCGCGTCGTATGCGGCGTAACAGAAGCCCAGCGAAATTCGGCGCATGGCGAAAAATCTTGGCGCCGGACTCGGCAGGCTTCGGAAACCACGGATATGAAATGAATGGATGAGAAATGGGTTACGCTTCTGTGCTACACACCATGATGTTGTGGCGATGTACTTTTTGGTTGGGTCAGAGTGACGTCGACGTGGCCGGCGGTTGCGGCATAGTGAGCGCTTTCGCTGTTACTTTCTCTTTAGCGGTTGTATTATACTTATGGAATGGCATAGCGAGGGTGTTTCTTGTGCTTGCTGCCTCTGCATGGCGTGGTTCGCTAGCTTTGAGAGTGACAGGGTGTAACGAGTGGTTCGCCTGAGCAAAAGCAGGGTAGGAGAGGCGCTGGTCGCCTTCATGGTATGCCCGAGTAGCAGTAATGGTAAAAAGCATATTATAACCATACCTTGACGTACTTGTCTCGCCTCACCGCCCTATCCACCTCCGCTTTATCCCCTCCGCTTCCCAATTTCATCCTGACCCGTCAGCTCTATTCTGACCGAACCGCGCATCTGCAAGTTCATTGTAGGGAGACGATGCAGCGCATCAAGCCTCGAATCTACCCTCTTGCTTGTACGGCGCTCAATGAGAGTCAATATCCCCCTGAGGCATAGCGTAATGGTCCTCGCACAACGCAATGTCAGTGTCGTGGCTAAGGCTCTTGTGACACGCTTCGTAACCGACTGACTTTCTCTCTCCCCATGGCATAGAACAGGTTGATGCAGGTGAAAAACTGATGTACACGAGGCAGTCAAGGAATTCTGCTACTCCTCTCTCACTGCTGCAAACATGCAATGATCTTGTTACATGGTTGGCAGGCTCGAAGTCGGGCTTGGTGATGGTATAATTGATTTCTGAAATCATGAGACGCTGTCCTCGACCTGCCTGTCGTGCGCAAGGTGTGCCATTGGTAAGACCTGGGACCAGCTGTTGAGCTTGACGTCTGGGCAAACGCAGATTTACCGCCAGAGGCACTGGACATAGGTGGGCACCTGCACTGGCTTGAGTCCTTACACAACTTGGTCATACAAGAATCACAGCGGACCTCGAAGCACAATCCCTCTCGTGTACTCGACATATCTTCCTCGATTTCTCGGCCTTGCAGTATGTCTTACCTGCTGCGCCGTATTCGGTATGGAGGCAAGTGCGAGGCGGACACAGAGATCCCTACACCAGACAAGTGCTTGCGGTGGTCTACCTTTGCACCTATTCTATCTCCGCATCATGTCCGCTTACTCTTGAGATCAACAGCCTCTTGAAGGCAAGTGTGCTGCCGCCAGCACTTCTCTAAGCAACGGCCGCGGGTGCCTCGAAAGGCGGAGGAACCACGATGACTGCCTTCGTATTGCTATGTTCGTCGTAGCTTCCAACCTGAACCCATTTTGCCACTAGATATGCATGTTGAACTTACCGCGTGCGGGAGCCCTTTTTACCAATTCTTCCCCCTTGTCCCTGTTTTTTCCTGATGAGCTTTTGGTTATCATGCCGTTGTATGTGGCTTATTGTATTCGAGAACAGGTTCGGCTTCGAGTGCCGAGCTGTCGTGAGAGGTTGGCGTAAGCAAATGACAATGTAGAGAGGACTCGAACGCAAGCCGACTTCAGGCACTGCAGGCTCATGGTCTGGCGGTTCCAGAGAATGAATGTTCGCAGCAACTGCGCTTTTGTAGGGTGGCGGATTGATGAAGGTCGGCCATCAATGTTTGCCTGGAATGTTAGCCCCTTGCTTTGTTTGGCCGCTGTAGTGGCCTCTAGTCAGCTATATCAGTATCCGGTCGAGGCGCACGCGGCAGAGCTTTGAGCAAAATGTTATGGGCCTGTGGTCTCGAGCGTCAGCTTTCTCAGAAGCCTCCAAACCTACGTTGGCCCTTCGAGTGGCGCCTCCAAGGACCCAGCTCGCAACAGCATCGACAACGTCTTCGAGTGAATGCAGCCGCATCACTCACCGTTAGTATGAGCACAATCTTTGTCCTATCCTTGGCAGTCTCAGTCTCTGTTTGAAGACCAGTGAGCTCTCGCCTTCGCGTGCTTGCCTATCGGAGCTAGGCCAGGGTCCGGTTGGTCTCCATAGCAGCCGTCCGCGTGCGCGGTAGGTGCGTTCCTCCCTCGCGAGCTAGTGCTTGCAGTATTACCTTCGGAGGTGTTATAAGTTGGTGCTGGGTCGGTCTGTAGGATGAATAAGCTCCTCCAGCTCTCGAAATGTGATTACAAAGGACTTTCAAGGTGGTGCAGGTGGACGAGGCTGCGGCAACGCCAAGCCAAGCCAACTCCTTGAAGCCAACCACAGTCAAGTTTCCTTCCACGTTTCGTCACCACCGCATAATAACTCACACAACCACTACTAAACTTCACACCGAAGACCTTCTCGATGTGAGGAAGCTCCCCTCATCATGATCAAGGTAACGGCGGACATTCTCATCAGCTGAAATATTGGCAGGAGGCGGTACAGCACCCTCCTACGAGCTCACTGCCTGTTCGCCACAGCTGAAACCACTGCGTCAGAGACTTTTTCGGCCAACCTAAAGTTTAAGCTGAGGGTGGAGAGCATTCTAGACACACACCTCCAGGAACAGCGGCTTGGACAGGTGAGTGGCGGAAGAAGAGCTTGGTTTTGATAACCTCCTGCTGGCAGGGCGGCGGCGGCAGTGAGTACGGATGCCCGTAAGCAGCTGCTGATACGACCGGCGAGCTTTCTGACCAGCTTCCAATGGCATTTGCATATTTGGGCGTAGTTGCAGCACGCCAATGGTCACCACCGCCGCCTCGAGTCTCCAGTCGCAAAAGCTCGCCCTTCAGCAGCTCCCCTCCCTCACTGGCTTGTCCGCAACACCATCTCTGCCCGTGAGCAGCATAAGCTGTAAGCGGTGAGCCTGCTGAGCCAGCTGATATCTATCTTCTTAGATGATGCACGTGGCCACCCTTCGACACAATGGTCGCAAAACTCGCCTGTGACGGCTCGCCTTCGTCATTGGCTTGACAATAGCTTGGCTGATCGCCCGCAAGCAGCGCCAGCTGTGACTGGTGAGCCTGCGAAGCCAGCCAGCACTCTCCTAACGATGCGTATGACCGCCGCCTCCATCAGTCGGTCGCGAAGGCCCGCCATCGCAATCTCCCCTTCATGACTGGACATTGGCAGCAGCACCACGAATAGCGACAGCTGTGAGCGGCGAGCTTGCTACGCGAGTCCAGATCTTCCTGTGTTGGAGAGACGCTCCTCGACAATGCCGGCCCTTCGGTTTCGGGCAGGCACGCATGGAAGCTTCACACAACATCGCCACCAGCAACCGCAAAGGCCCACTTAATGCACGAGTGGCGAGCCACAATCGCACGAAAGAGCCTGATATAGCTGACT
>Ga0181471_100151_pt1 | contig 20193 bp, 19 predicted proteins | sample InSIn5gowninarea_FD_119083 | JGI IMG/M metagenome (GOLD analysis project Ga0181471, IMG submission 119083) | Clean room microbial communities from NASA Spacecraft Assembly Facility at Jet Propulsion Laboratory, Pasadena, California, USA -... ...
TGCCAATATTGATGCCCGCTGTAATAACGGTTGGAATTGATCCGGTATTTTTCGTCATCTTCCTGGTAGTTGCTTTATCTTTCGGTTTAGTAACACCACCGGTTGGTGTATGTCTATATGCTACATGCAATATCACAGGACTAAGCCTAGAAAAGCTAAGCAGAGCATCCCTGCCATGGTTTGGAGTTACTATTGCGGCATTGTTGATCTTTATATTCATTCCAGAGTTTATTACCATGCCAATATCTTGGTTTGATCTATAAAAATAAGGAAGAAATATTCTTCCTTATTTTTAGAAATATTTGTGAAGGAAATTACCACCGTAATCTAGAATTATTATTAGTGATAAAGGAAATGGAGTGAAACACATGAAAGCTGCAGTATTTCATGGACCAAATGAGTTGAGATTAGAGGAAGTGAAAAAACCAGTAATCGGGGAAGAGGAGGTGCTGGTTAAAGTAAATGTGAGTGCTGTTTGTGGCACGGATGTAAGGATCTTTGAGGGCAAAAAGACCAAGGGAGTCAGGACGCCTTCCATTATTGGCCATGAACTTGTAGGAACGATTGATGAGGTTGGGGAAAAAGTTACAGGGTTCTTCGAGGGCGATAGAGTTGGAATCATGCCGGTAATTCCTTGCCGTAAATGCCATTACTGTATGAATGGACAGGAGAATGTCTGCGAAAACAGGACAGCAATCGGCTATGAATTTGATGGAGGATTTGCTGAATATGTAAAAATTCCTGGCACAGCCATTCAGGCTGGCAACCTTGTTAAATTACCAGACAGCGTTTCTTTTGAACAGGCCGTAGTTGCGGAACCACTCGCCTGCTGTCTGAATGGTCAGAAAAAAGCGAATGTCAAAATGGGTGATGTCGTTGTCGTAACTGGCGGTGGTCCGATTGGATTAATGCATGTACAGCTTGCAAAAATAGCTGGAGCAAAGAAAGTTATTTTAAGTGAGCCTATTGACCATAGAAGGGAGAAAGCACTGGAAGCGGGTGCCGACCTGGCAGTAAACCCGATGGAAGAGTCTCTTCACGACATTATCCTAAGTGAAACAGATGGATTGGGAGCAGATGTAGTGATTATGGCAATCGGCGTACCTTCTCTGGTTAACTCCAGCGCAAGCCTGCTGAAAAAAGGCGGCACTTTAAACTTATTCGCTGGTTTTACAAAAGGAGTACTATCCGAAATTGATCCGAACATCATTCATTATAACGAGATTAATGTCAATGGAACTTCAGCCCTAACTCGTGCGAATTATCATCAATCATTAGCACTTATCGCTTCTGGCCAAATAAATACCGAAGTACTAACTACTACTGGGTATACGCTCGATAACATTGAACAGGCAATCAATGATGTCCGGAATGGAACAGGTATGAAGTCTGTCATTACAATCTAAAAACTAATTAAGAGGAGTGTTCATTATGTCATTATTAGGAAAAGAAATTCGATTAAGCCGTTTATTAAACCAGAAGTCTGGTAAACTACTTGCTGTTGCTGTGGACCAGGCTATGGCTAGAGGGATTTTTGAAGAACTAATGCCGATTGAACGAAAGGTCAGTGAAATAGTAGCAGGAGGTCCAGATTCAATCACCATGCATAAAGGTATTGCGGATACATGCTTCCGACAGCATGCAGGGAAAGCGGGTTTCATCTTGAAGTGCTCCACTTTCTCGCCTTGGCAGCCTAATTATGATGCATGGGTAACTGAAGTAGAGGAGGCTATCCTGTTAGGTGCTGATGCGGTTTCGATGGGATGCATCATAGGTGGAGATGATCAGCCTGAACAACTTCGCAATCTCGGGTTGTTCGCAGGAAAAGCCGCTTCATATGGAATTCCGACGGTCGCTCATATCTATCCAAGAGGGAACCAAATCCCAGATGATGAAAAGAATCATTGGAAGCATGTTGCCTATGCTGTCCGTGCCGGTGCTGAATTAGGGATTGATATTGTTAAGACAAAATATACCGGAGATCCGGATACTTTCCACAAAGTTGTGTCATCTACTCCGGCAAAAGTTGTCGTGGCAGGAGGAGATAACGGCAATAATATCGAAGATTACTTCCAGATGGTATACGACGTGATTGACGCTGGAGGAACTGGTATCACTTTTGGAAGAATTGTATGGAATAATCCTAACCCAACGGCTGTTGTTAAATCTTTTAAACATATTATTCACGAAAAAGGAACTGTCAGAGAAGCAGTTGAGTTATATAATGAATTAATGAACGAGCCAGTAAATAACAGATAAGGTGATAAAGATGTCTCACGTTATTGGAATCGATATTGGTACTAGCGGAATTAAAGTTGCTGCCATGAATAAAGAAGGGGAATGGGGCCATTTAGAGTTTGAGCCGTACTCCCTTCTTTTCCCCCGGAATGGGTGGGTAGAGGTAGATGTCAATAAGGTTTGGGCCATCACAAAGAAATTATTGTTGAAGGTTTGGAATGAAGTTATGAAAGCAGGGAGTGTTGATGCTATATCACTCTCTTCTTTTTGTAACTCTTCCGTTTTTATGGATCAGGAGGGTGAAGCATTATACCCTGGGATCATGTATTTGGACCAGAGAAGTAAAAATGAAGCTGCATGGATGAAAGAAACGGTAGGGGAAGACTTCCTCTTCAATATTACCGGTAACCGTTTGGAACCAGGCATGTATACGGCGACCACTCATCTATGGTTTAAAAAACATGAACCTGAGCTGTACGACCGGACCTACAAGTGGGGATCATTATCCACATTTATTCTTCATAAATTGACAGGCGAGTTTTTTATGGATTGGACACATGCGTCTTTTTCGGGGCTGTTTGATATTCAATCATATAGATGGTCAAAAGAGATTTGTGAAAAAATTGGTCTAGATATGGATACACTGCCTGCTGTTTGTGATCCGAGTCAGGTGATAGGTGAGTTTACGTGTCCGGAACTTCAGGTGCAAGTAGTTCCTGTCGCAGCAGGTGGAGCGGATACGGCATGCTCTGCCCTGGCGCTCGGAATTCAAGCAAATGAAATGTTCGAATCAGTTGGAACATCGAATGTTTTGACTGTTTGTACAGATAATCCCTCTGTTTTAGATAACCGATTTCTTAATAGATGCCATATCATCAAAGGGAAATGGCTTTCACATGGAGCGATGTCTTTCCCTGGAGCATCCATTCAGTGGTTTTATGAACAGTTTTTAAAACAGGAGGGTTATTCAAAATTTGCTTTAGAGGAGCTGGCAGATGAATCTCCCATTGGTTCGAACGGGCTCTTTTTTTTACCTTATATGCAAGGTGAGCGTTCTCCCATCTGGAATCCGGATGCAAGGGGGAGCTTTGTTGGCCTGAATCTGAATTCAACAAAAGCGGATATGTACCGCTCCATCCTGGAGGGTTGTTCTTTTGGTTTAAAGCAAATATATGAGATTATTAATGAGAAATATAAGATGCCAAAAGCAGCAATCCAATCAATTGGAGGCGGTTCCAAAAATAGAGCCTGGGCGCAGATGAAGGCAAATATTTTGGATAATCCATTTGAGATAAAGGATATATCTGAAACTGCTGCACTGGGGGCATGTTTGATTGCAGGCAAGGCAGCAGGCTATTTTACAACATATGAAGAAGCTAGGGGTATCATTCGGAACGAAACCTTTGTACGGATTGAACCTCAGCACGGACAATTAGCTGTTTATCAGAAATATTATGAAGTATATAGCGAACTTTACCCTGCTTTAAAATCATTTTTTTCGATGAGCAGCAGACTAAATCAAAGCCGTGAGGAGGTAAAGTGTTGACAGCCAGTATTTATGTAACTAGAAAACTGCCAGATCCAATTATTCAAAAACTATCAGCGCATTTTCATGTAAAAATGTGGGAGGAAGAAGATGCTGTAGTTCCCCGAGAGGTTTTGTCAAAAGAAATAGAAGAGGCTGACGGACTTTTATGCCTTTTGACCGATCAGATTGATCGGGAAGTGATCAGCAAGGCTAAAAACTTAAAAGTCATCAGCAATCTAGCAGTAGGATACAACAATATCGATATCGATGCAGCTTCGCAAAAAGGGATTGTTGTCACTAATACACCAGGTGTATTAACAGAGACGACAGCAGACTTAACATTTGCACTCTTAATGACGGCGGCAAGAAGGGTTACAGAGGCTTCGGATTTCTTAAGAAGCGGCCAATGGGGTGCGTGGTCACCGATGCAGTTAACTGGCCAAGACATATATGGAGCTACAATTGGTATAATTGGTTTGGGGAGAATTGCTGAAGCTTTAGTCAGACGGGCAAAAGGATTTGACATGAGAGTGTTGTACCATAACCGAACTCGTAAACTTGATAAGGAAAAGGAGCTCGACATAGAGTATGCAGACTTACAATCGCTGTTAAAGGAATCTGACTTTGTTTGTATCTTAGTTCCATATCATCCTGAACTTCATCACATGATCGGGAAAAATGAATTTGCCTTAATGAAAAAAGAGGCAATTTTGGTTAACACCGCAAGAGGCGGCCTGGTTGATGAAGCAGCTTTATTTGATGCATTGAAGCAAAATCAGATCTTGGCAAGAATGAAAATGGCCGCTGTCGCATCCATGAACATTCCTACAATCAGCAGGAATACGAACAGTACCAGCATTATCACGAGCGGGCTGCTGCTTACGCCACTTATGAATGTGGCTATCCTTGTCGGAAGTCCGTCATATTCGAACACCCAGCTGGCTGCCTTGGCCGTTACTGCTATAAACAAGATTGTTCCAGTTGTATTGGCTGTTCTATAAAGAATGCTCGGCAATTGTTTGAACGATAACTTACGGTAGATGAAAACAGCTACAATCAAAGTGTAAAGGACACAGATCGCTGCGGCCTCCGTAGGAGTAAAGTAACCGCTTAGGATTCCGCCAAGCAGAATGACCGGAGCCATCAATGCTGGAAAGGCACGTATAAAATCGCGTCCAAGTTTGTTCCAATTAAATTTTTCCTGATGTCCATAATTGTATTTCTTACTATAGTAATAATTAAAAATCATAAAGATAATAGAGATCAATATACCGGGTACCAGCCCCCCGAGTAACGCTGCACTTATGGACACTCCTGCTGTTGACGCAGCGACAATCATTAAAATGCTAGGAGGAATGATTGTTGCAAGCATAGATGTTATCAAGGTAAGAGCTGCTGAATACGGAAGTGGATATCCATTTTTAGTCATCGCATTAATTTGCATTCGGCCAGTACTTGCTATATCAGCCACAGATGATCCTGCCATACCAGCAAAAATCAAGCTGGCGATAACATTTACATGTCCCAGGCCACCCTTCATCCATCCAACCATACTTTGTGCAAAATCAAAGATCTTATCGGCGACTCCGCCCTCCTCCATTATGATTCCTGCTAAAATGAACAACGGGACGGCGACCATAATGAAGCTATTCATCGAACTGAACATGGATTGAATCACAACGCTAAGTGGAACATCCGTGAAAAAAAGTACTGCGGCTACGACAGAAATCCCCAGAGATGAAGCAATCGGAATCCCTAATAAAATTAGCAAGAAAAACAGAACTAATAAGAATATAGACAATTACTTCACCCCTTCCCTATAATTTCACGATTATAAAGCAACGACTGGATAATATTCACTATTCCTATAACCGCTGATGCCGGAATGCTTAACCCAATGAGCCACATAGGCAGCAAGAGTGCCGCACTTTTTTCGTGTGTATTGATTTGTTGCGACATCAGTTCGACACCATAAACAATCATGAACAAGAAGAAACCAATAGAAGCAAGGCTATATAGCCAAATGGCTCCTTTTCGGAGAAACTTGGGGCCATACTCCAACAGGATCGTCACGCGGGCAGATTCCGCTTTGCGAAAGCCTAGACCCACTCCCAGGAAAACCATCCATATAAAGATAAAGCGAGTCACTTCTTCTGTCCAAGGGGCAGGAACCCCCAGCAGCCTGCCGAAAACCTGCCATACGACTACGATAAATATCGCTACTGAGGAAATTCCTGCTAATACATCCGTAAATCTATTAAAACCTGCAAATATAATCGAGGTTTTATTCCTTTCTTGTTTGACCATCATGGATCCCCTTTGCATGAATTATTGGTCACGGCTATCAACAGGTTTATTCGCTTTTACCTACAAACTCAAGAATATCGGAGAAGAACTGATCGTCTTTTACTAATTCTTTGAATGTTGGGTATGCCTGTTTTGAAAGCTCTATGAATTGCTGCTGCTGTTCGCTTGTAAGTTCATTAACTTCTACACCTTCGTCTTCCATAAGCTTGATCGCAGTTTCTGCTTCCTTATTGTCATAGTCTAAAGACCAGCCCTGGATTTCTTTAACAGAGTCTGAAATAATCTTTTTCTGTTCATCTGTTAATTTATCAAATTTAGCTTGATTCATTCCGACAAGCCAGCCATCGGCCATATGATTTGAAATTGTCAGGTATTTCTGTACCTCGTACATTTTTGATGCTGTGATAACTCCCAGCGGATTTTCCTGGCCATCAATCGTTTTTAACTGAAGAGCATTATATACTTCGCTAAAGTCCATAGGTGTTGTAACGGTTCCGGCACCTTTGAAAAATTCAACCCATAAAGGATTATTTGGAACACGCAATTTAATTCTCTTTAAGTCTTCCGGCTTGGTAATAGGACGCTTTGAGTTTGTTATCTGTCTAAAGTCCCTCGTCCAATATCCAAGTCCTTTAATGTCGAGCTCTGACACAGAATCAAGCAGTTCTGTACCGAGATCCCCGTTCAGGAATGACAGGAATTGTTCTTTATCATCAAACAGGTAAGGAATACTGATAGCACTGAATCTTGAATCGAAATTTGCATAAAGTGAAGTTGAAAGCACCAGCATGTCTAACCCGCCTGCACCGAGCTGTTTAACCGCTGCAGATGGATCTCCTCCATACAAGGTACCATTAGGATGTACCGTTACTTCAATCTCCCCATTGCTTTTTTCACCAATCACTTTCGCCAGTTCTTTTGCCGCCACCGATACTGACGCATTATCTGGATCGGGTGTTGAAATTTTTAGGGTGATTTTTTCCCCTGCCGCAGTTTCCCCTCCCGAACTGCTGCTGCCACAAGCTGCCAAACCTACCGCTAAAACAAGAACCAATAATAAAGATACAAGCTTTTTCATATTTACCCCCCTGGTTTTAGGATTGATAACGCTTTCTTTTTACAAAAAAAGAAAGAAATTACCACATCCTGATTTTTCAGAAAATTCTTTGTTCTGAATAAATCATAGCACACGGTGGTAATTTCCTTCAAGAAAAAATTAAAAAAAATGAATTAAATTTTCAAAATATTATACTGGAAAAATTACATTTTTTTATCTATCGTAGATTTCCTCGTTTTTTGCAGGTTCTGATAATAGTATTCATACTTTTCGTTTGCTACAGATGCAACTAAAATATCAATGATGGTCAACTGAGCAATCCTTGAAGCAATCGCATCCGTACGGAACATGGTCTCATTAGATGCCGTTTGTAAAACTATATCCGATATTGTCGTGATTGGGGATTTTGATGAATTTGTGATACAGATTAGTGTTGCCCCTGCCTCTTTTGCGATTTTCATCGCATTAAGTACATCTGTGCTTGACCCGGTATGTGAAATGCCGATTACTACATCATTTTTTGATAAAACGCTGGCAGACATAGCCTGAAGAATTGAATCATTATACGCATAAGACTTGATTCCCAGTTTAAGCAATTTGTGCTGGGCATCCAACGCAACTGTCCCTGATCCGCCCGAACCGTAAAACTCAATTGTACCGGCTTCTTTAATGGCCTCCACTGCTTTTTCAAGCTGCTCATCGCTGCAAACCTCAACTGAATCATATAATGCCTGAATATTTGATTGGAATACCTTTCTTTTAATCATCCTGACCGTATCATCTTTTTCTATCACTTCATGTATTTGCTTAACAGGTTCGATTACTTCCTTTGCCAGGTGGATTTTCATATCTTGGAATCCCTTATAACCTAAGCGCTTACATAATCGAACAACAGAAGATTCGCTTGTTTCACTACGCTCTGATACTTCCGTAATCGAGAGATGGATGATTTCTTCCTGGTTATTCTGGATAAACTCAACAATCTTTTTTTCCGAATCCCTTAACTTAGGCATCGCTGCATTCAGCCTTGTAAAGAACCCAGGATTCGGATTAACATTTAATTCACTCATTATTGCCTCCTAAAATATATGTACAAAGAATAATTTTATTTTACTATACCTGTTTTATATTTAACTAGTACAATTCTTGAGAAAACATGATTGACCGTTAGCTCTGGCATTACTTTGCAAAAAATCAATCTATCCACTATTGTTTACATTAATTCCGGTTTTCAATGGTAAAACAATAACCGCCTCAATTCTACCTATGCATATTGTGACCATGAACCTCCCAGAACCTCTTTCTTGGGGCGCAAGATTATCTGTATTAGAAGAATAATTATAAGGGGGCTGCATCTGCCTGACAAATATCCCGATGACGGAGTTTGTCTGATGAAAGTTTACTTACCCATGCATAGGTTTGAAGAATTCCCGATCTTCACTCTGTTAAGGAGAGTAAATGGATCAACTTTTTGGGTTTCAGGTTTATCACGGGATTTTCATGCTTGTTGGATATGCTTGGTGTCTTTTTAATATTGCCTTTTCCATTAGCTCCTGTCTTTCGTGTCTGGTTATCTGATATTCTTATAATTCTAGAAGACTATCCCGGAGAATTATCTGGCGGACAAAAGCAGCGTGTTGCCATTGCCAGGACACTTGCCATAGAACCAAAGTTCATGCTGTTCGATGAACCTACCTCCGCCATCGAACCCGAGATGCCAGAGAAGTCCTCAAGGTTATGAAAGACCTCGCCTAAGAAGTCATGACGATGGTGGTCGTAACTCATGAAATAGGATTTGCCCGTAAATTCGGCGATCGCATCATCTTTATGGATGGCGGGTATACTGTTGAGTAGGATGTACCTAGCGAATTATTTGGCAATCCTAAACATGAACTTACTAAGGCATTCCTAGGACAGGTATTATAAGTGAAAAGAAGGATGAAGCAACATCGATATGCTTCATCCTTCACATTTCATCTTTCATCTTTAACCTATTCATGCTATTAAATTCCCCTACTCCAAGCATAACACATAAACCGAGCATCAGAAGTAAGCCACCTTTGTGCATAGGAGAGCTCATACAATTCTTTGTGCTCAAAAAAAAGCTTCTTAGCATATGGGAGTTTGACTTCCCTGACCGCTTCATTTAGCAAATTCAGTAAACGCTTTTCCTTTTCACTCAATTGTACAAAATCAGCATCTTCCTTTTCTTTAGCAATAACTTTTACCAACTCTTTCGCTTCAGCACCTAGCAACTTAAAGTTTAAAGGCTCCGTTATACGATTCCATTCCTTAAGAATCATGCTCCTCGCAGAACTATATTGCTGTTTTTCCATAAAATTATCCAAGCTATATACAACACTCTCTATTTTCACAATTCATCCGTCCACCTGATTAATATATTCTTATCTATTATATTAATTAGGACTTAAGGACTAGTCAATATTATTCTAAATATTCACAAACTATTTTATTCAAGTAATTCTATTTCTCCACTCTAGTCATATACGGAAGTACACTAGGTTTGTGTGTATTTAAAAGCAAGGATATCATATTCATTGGTTAATAAACTAAAAACAGAGAGTGGTTTTTCCCCAATCTCCTTTGCTTTTTATAACTGTTATAAACTCCATTAATAAGCCCTGGTCTCATAATTTCTTCGAAAACTCCTGAGATTTTTGCTGTACACTCTTCATTTCTGCCTGATAGTTAACAGGGTGAACTCCCGTTTTGGCGATTAATGCCATAGTTTGCGGCAGAATGTCCATTACGTAAGACAAGCCATTCTTAATTGATTGCGAGGTTGCAAGCAATTCTTCTTTTCTATTAAGAAGATACTTTCTTTCATCTGCCTGACGTCGCTGAATCTCTCTGTCGACCGAGTGATTTGCCTCGGTCTTTGCCAAGGTACTCATTAAATTCCCCATCTTCTTTTTCTTAATGACAAGCTTCTCATCAATTATATCAACTACTTTTTGGATTAACTTTTGCATTGCCTTATTCAATTCTTCTTCCTGTTTTCTTGAGAATACCCTCTTGATCCCTGTTGATAATCTTCCAGCCTGACTTACTCCTGCATAGGTTCCAACCATAGCACCGACTATTCCGCCTGCCGGCCCAAAAATCATTGTTCCCACAACAACGGTCGCTTTCTGCCCTAACGCCCCAAGCACTACCCTGGATGTCGTATCGCTAACAACGTTAAACACCGCTTGATTGATGGAGACATCATCTTTCCAAACTCGCTTAATGTTATAGACCGAACTAACTCCAGCAGCAATCCACGGAATCTCAAAATCCAGCAGGTCATCGGCATGGGTGATCGTAGTCGATGTCGCTTCAAGCACCTCTTCCCTCGAAATGCTTGAAACGTATACTTGTGGGTTCCCTTCAAAATACGGCGCCAGCTCTTCGTTTACATATACCGGGATGTCAGGGTATTTTTCAAGGTGCTCTCTAACACCGGCCGGATCAGCCAAATTTTTCACCTGAAATGGCTGCCCGTCAACAAGGATATCCCACCCTGGATTATTCGAGGTTTCAGGGAATTCAACATCATGCCCCTTTACCTGGAGCTCGGCGGCAATCATCTGTTCTGCGACATACCCCTGCAGCTGGGCCATATCCCCGGTTAATGTTTCTGTATCAACAGTGCCAGCAAACTGGCTCAAGGTGAACAAGCTGGAAAGGTCCTCCCTCCGTGCAAAATCAAGCCCCTGCACCACCGCCGGATTAATCATTACATAATCATATAGAAACTCACCAACACTTATAGCCGTAACCGCACCGGTCTGCCTCAGTTGATCAGGTGGACCGAAGAGCATCGTCTGCAGCCTGTTCCCAGATGGTTTCTCCTCCTGAATTGGACATTTTAATGCCTCTTCAAACTGGCCATTATTCCAATGATTCCAGAAAGCTTTATTTGAAATTGCCATCCTTCATCTCCCCTAAATTATAGTGAATAAGTCGGCCAGGCCGTAGTTTTCTTTTTCAAGCTTCTTAATTTTTTGCGTAAAATTCGTATGCTCGCTGTTCAATTTGCTCAAGCCATCCTGCAAAACCGCTTTATTCTCTTCTTCATCAGCCTTTGCAGTCAGTAATTCCTGGATATTAGCCCGGCTTGAAAGTACTGCCTTCCGTTCACTCTCCTTAAAAGAGCTTTGTGAATGGAGTACATCATCCACCATCATATCCAGAAACGCGTTCGCAACCTTCTCCTTCTCTTTGATATCAAGCGATGAGGAAAAATTGGACAGGTTATTCCCGATCCGCCTGAAAAATCCCGTTGAAGAATCGCTCACTTTCTTGGTGGCACTCATATAGGCAATTTGCTCAAGGATATTCTGATACAGCCGCTTTCGCTTCGCAAATGATTCACTGACCTCAAGCTGATTTAAGTCTGCATACTTCAATGCGGATTTAATCTTTTGTTTCCCGCTTGCCAGTGCAGCTTCTTCTGAGAATGTCTTTGCACCCAGCTCACTTATCCGTTTTTCCGACTCTATGATTTGATTTCTCACTGAGCTCTGTTCAGCCGTAATTTTCCCTAACTCTTCTCGCAGCTCCACATCATTCACGTACCGGCCTTCCCACTCCTGGATAAACGAATAAAAAGAAACATCCTCCCCGACGCTACTCATATAAGGCAGGGCCATTTGCATGATCACAATTGGCAGGAGCTTCGTCTTCAAGGATTTATTTTGATGGTTATACAGCAGGTAGCCGCCACCTAACAACATCGGAATGATGAACAACGGGTTGGCCAGGACCGCAACCGTAGAGGTCAGCCCTGTATAAAAGCCAAACGGCAGCGTAAGCCCGAACAAGCCCGCAAAACTTGCTACCAAAGATGTTGCAGTTGTATAAAAAGCAAATCCGCTGACCTCGACAATGATTGCAAACACAATACTTGTACCGCTGGCCGCAATTGTCTTTCGCACCATTTCATCTGACAAATCATTCAGCCCCAGCTTCTCCTTGATCTTCTTCTGCTTTTCTTCAGGCAGACTATGAATATAGTCATTCACCTGGGCTGCGAATCTGGTCTGGTCTTCGATGGTAAAGTTATTAAAGCTTTCATCCAATTCACTGAACACTTTGCTCATCTGGAAATGAATCATCTGCTGCAGCATTGTCGAGTTCTGTTGTTTTTCCGAAAAAGCACGAAACTGCTTATCCTGCTTTTGATATTGCTGATAAACCTCACGAACAATATTCGTACATTGATCGACGATTTCCTTTTCCAGCGTATATTTCATTCCTCTTAATTTTAACAATCTGGTAATCTCTAAAAACAAATCAACCTGAATCACCCGGTCTTCAATGTGCTGCAGTTTATTAACTTCAGCTTCCAAGTGCTTCGTAAAGTGGTCCCCATCTTCCTTAGAAAAAACATCCTTCGTCTTAGACGATAATAGATCAACGATATTAGTCTTGCACAGTAAAGCATAGACCATCCTCAAGTCAATGCCTTTTAACGAAACCAGACTGTTTGCTAAAATTGTTCCATCCATTGGTTGTCACCCCCGGTGTAAATAGTAAAAAAAGGAGTCTAGCTGTACTCCTTTTACTTACTTTCATCGATTGCAAAATTTCTCAGCCTGAATTTAAACTCAACACGGCGGGATTTTTGCCTGTCCACTTTTCCATCCTTCTTTTTCAGCTGGCTTTCTGAGCGTCCATTAGCCGTAATATCCTTTACGACTTCAGATTTAAATGGAAAGTCCCCAAATTCATCGCTTAAAATATATCTGACGACGTTATAAGCCCGTCTCTGCGATAGATCCAGATTATCCATATAGGAACCGACGTCATCGGTATGGCCCTCGACTACAATTTCGGCAATGCTCTCCTTGTTATCTTTATAAAGGACATTAAAATAAATCGGAATGAAGGTTTTTAATTGTTCTTTAAATTCCGGTCTAACCTCTGCTTTTCCCGTCTCAAAAAGGAGATCGGCATTGAATTTAATCGCACCGGTTTCCTTATCTATCTCAATATCCAGCTTGGTTTTCTTAAATTCCGCTTCAAATTTGTTTACGATATCCTGCCTTACTCCAGTCAGCATGGCAATTTGCTCTTCTTGCTCTTCGATCTTCTTTTTTCGCTGTTCTATTTCGTTTTGCATCGCTTTTGTAGCATTATCGTTGTGAATGGTGGTCGTCACCATGATCAAAATAACAACTAACAAGATTGTCGCTAGAAGATCGGTAAAGGTTGGCCAAAAATCATTGTCAGAATTGGTTCCGTCGAGAAGGCGGCGATATTTGTTATTCATTCATTTTCACCTTCTTATTGCCCAATCGGCTCTGGCTTTTTGTCTTGTATTCCTGATGATAATTTTTGCACATTAGCATCCAGCGACACGATTGAGTCCTGGAGCTGATTCAGCGTAAAGTAGCCGACTTCTTCCATTGTCGATCTTGACGCATCCATGGCGTTGAACTTTCTCTCGATAATGTCATTCGTTGTGCCAATATATCTCTGAAAGTGCTTAAGTGTATCCTTGAAACTATTATCCAGGCTATCCTCAAGCAGTGAGAACAGCTTATTCATGCTTTCAGAGGACTTGACGACATAATCATTTAGTGCCGACTTCAGAGACTCCGATTGCTGTTGCTGCTGGACATAGTTGTTCTTGAATGTATCCTCCATCTGCGCTGCCAGCTCTGTCAGGCGCTCATTATTTTGCTTATAATTCTCGAAATTCGAAATAGCCTCCTTGAAGGATTGCTGGATGTGCTCGTTCTGCACAAAGCTCCCCTTCAGGTAAGCATTGAATTCCTCTTGGGTCGCGCGGTGAGATGACAGCTGTTCATCCATAAGGGTTGCAAGGTTTTGGAACACGGATGTCTGCGAGTCATTCTGGACTTTAAGCTGAGCAATTTCAAAGCCAAGCTTCTGGAAAAACTTCTGCAGTTTCTCTGTATTATCAGAAAACGACTCTGACACACTTGCAAGGTTTTCAAACGAACTATTCTCAAGGATATGCTTCATGACAGCAGTTGCGGATTCAACCTCTCTAATATAAGCCGAGTTCTTTTCTTCAATCCTTTGCTGGCTGTCAACAAGCTGCTGCTGCTGACCAAGGCTGCCATCGAAGAAATTGCTCATTTCCTCATAAGCATCATGGACCTGGTCCACAGCTGATTTGAATACATTCGCGAACTGCTCTTTTGTAACATGGTAATCCTGAACAATATTGTTGAGGACAAAACTCATTTCTTTTTGCTGCTGGGATTGGTTCTCCCAAATAGCTGCCACTTTTTCTGCAGAATGATGGACTTGATTCACTAGACTGCTTTGGACTTCCTCCTGCAGACTGAAGTAGTCGAATAATTTACCGAAGTCATCATGAATTTGCTTTGAGCGCTCATTGAATAACGAACTTACCTCGCGCATATCACCAAACAGGTTGCTTAATTCAACTGTATTTTTGCTGAAGTCGGCATTGAACTGGTACATATTCTGCGTAGCCCGTTCGAAATTCTTTGAGAAGTCTGCGACATCAATGAAAGACTGTCCCATCCGCTCGATTGCATCCTTCACATCGACCATCGCGTGGATGACCTTCATATCAGAGCTCTCATGGTCACTCTGGTGGATAAAGTTTTCGATTTTAAGCATCAATTGGATCAAGAGCTGTTCAGAGTTCACAATCCTGGAGTGCAGATTAATGATAATCGAATAAATAATACCGGCAATACTCGTGTAAAAGGCTGTGTTTACTCCTGATAGGATTGTCATGATTGAATTGTCTTTCAACCCGGCATCTATACCTGCAAGTGAGAACACGAGTCCGACAAATGTACCCAAAACACCTATCAAAATCGTTATAGAGGCGTAAGTTTGAATCAACTTTAGGGTTTTTACGATATTTGTTTTCTCCAGTTTGAAATCTGCAAAATAAGATTCCAGGAAGGATGGAATGTTGATCTGCAGATCAGCATTCTTTTTTTCAGCTTGATACTTGGTCAGTATATCTTTCGCCAGTGAAGATGACTCAGGGTTCCTGTTTAATGTTGCGAGAATCTCTTCTAAATGGATATAGAATCTTTTATTCTGATAAATCGAATAAAAAGTAATAACAGATAACAACATAATCGTTGCTACAACAATGATGTCCCCGGTCACAGATTGGCTTTTTACCAAATCAAAATTAATCAATAATAGATAAGCCAGCGGCGGTAAGAAAATGATATATTGCCATGCTGGCAGCACTCTAGCTTTACTTCTCATGTTGCTTCCTCCTTGTTAGATAATGATGCTTTCCCAATAATCCGTAATGAAGTGATGCCTGTCCTTAAAATAAGCGACAATTTCCTGTGAAGTATCTTCTAGATGGATCGAGATTACGTTCACCTCAATACCCTTTTCTTCGTATTCCTTCATGACAGGGAGGAAATGCTTATCTCCAGTCAGAACGAGGATCTTGGTGTACTTATCCATCCGCTCTTTCATTTTTGCTATCAACTTGAGATCATCCGCGTCATATTCCTGGCCATTTTCAATGACTTTTGCTTTCTTTGTATTGTTTGACGCTGTCAAAACCTGAAACCCCTGTGCTTCCAGAGCAAGTTTAAATTCGTCCCTCAGCATTTTTTCAAACCTGGTTTTCGATTCACTCTCATACTCTGGGTAAAAAAGGGCCGCATACTGCTCAGAAATATTTTTCTTTTCGCCAAACACCTGTGACAACAACCTGCCAAAATCAATATCGTATGTATGAAGGCCGGTAAAAATACTGGCGGTATCAAGAAATACAGCGATCTTTTCCTGTGTTTTATCTCTTTTGCCTTGCTGGTCAAGGAAATCAGCAATCTCGTTAAAATCATCGAAAGCATATTCCTTTTTACTCAAAGCAATCATCAATAAATTGAAATCCGAATTATGCTGATCTTCCCGGTAGCTGCCTGTGCTGTATAGCTCCCCGGAAAAGTCCTGGATCAGAGCCTGGAATACTTTTAGATTGTGTAGGAGGATTTCCAACGCAGAAGCAGTCGAGCGATCAAGAAGGTTATACATTAAAAAATGCTTAATCTCTCCTTCTTTGTTAAATAAGAAGGAATCCATCTTTAGCCGAGAGTCAGCTTTTACTCTAATATCTGTAATAAATTGAAAAAAACTAATTAATTGTCTAATCCATTTTTGATTATGAAGCATTCTGAAGACATGGTTCCTTGCGAGAGAATACTCCTTCATGGACTGGATTGTTAAAACTGGAAGCCTGTCAATTGTTGCATTCTTTTTTTCAATTAAATATCTATTAACATTCTTAATTGTTCTATGTATATTTTGTTTATTAAAAAAGGCATTTTCCCCATCAGAAATCATTTTCGCTTTGTTTTTAATCGAATCAAGCGGTGAGATTGCTTCGGCGAATACCTGCAGGAATTCATGAGATTCTTTTGGAAAAACGACTTCTTCATCCATTGTTACATCTTCCAGCTTTGCATGCAGATAATTCGGAAAAAATATTAACGGATGCCCGCCACGACTTTCTGCAAGCCTGAAGAGAAACAGGTGATTCCCAACCATCTTAAAAAACTCATGGTATACATGATCACCTTCCTGTTCAGACAAATAAGGAAGGATATACAAAAACTCCCGGGATAAAGACATATAAAATCAGCTCCTTTCCATGGTGTAGTGCTAACGAGATAATTATCCAGAAAATTTCGCCATACTAAATATATCGGTAAAAAGTCCCGGGATTTTAGAAGCAAAAGAATTATTCTAATCCATATCCATATCAGGCTAAATGTCTGCAAATAAAAATGGTGACCTTTTTTCGGTCACCATTTTTATAAAAGAATATATTCAAGAAACAAAGAAGCTGGTAGATTAACCAGGTGATTTTCTTGTCCTCAACGTACCTGTTCACCTCATTTACATAGGCAAATACGGCCAATTCAATCTCTGTACACCCTCTGTTAATTACTCCTCCTATGCTCCAGTTTCCACCTAGTCAGAATATAGGATGATTCCCAGTGTTTCCAATCGCCAGGGTGATGGTGAAGAATCCTAATCCGTTTTTTTCAATAAATTTCTCAAGTGCACTTTTTTCACTAGAAAATCCCTTACTTGAATGGTTTTACTTATATTCATTAAACTGAATTTGAATAAACATATAGGCAAAAGCGCAAAAAAATACTGGCGCCAAACTCATAGGCAGCCAGTTTTCATCCGGTGATTGTTTTTAGATCAATAATCAGATCGTCCATCAGCTTTTGAATTGTCATTTCCTCACTATTCGTTCCTTTTTCGAAAGTCCTTTTCATTACATCGAAAAAGAGCTCCTGATTCCATTCTGTCGGTTTCTCCTGAGTGTCCATTTTAAAGCCTCCCGATTGATCTACAATGACATCATTCTATTAAACTTAATATAAATTGTAAATAGATTTCCAAAAATAAAATGTTAATTATGGAACATCCTGCTGTTAATTGTCAGAAATTCGTACCATTTGTACCTTTTTCTATGATAAAATACTAGTAAATATTACAAGAATTGGAGTGCTGTCGAAAAAATGAAGAAACAAGCCGCTACTCTTATGACTGCTGCCCTTCTGTCTACGACGTTTGCCGGAATTGCCTCTGCCGATACATATACTGTTAAAAAAGGGGATACCTTATCCCGAATTGCTTCTACATATAAAACTAGTGTTTCAGAATTAAAAAAGACAAATAAACTGTCTTCAGATTTAATTTATGCAAATCAGAAGCTGGCGGTTCCTCCATTCGCCCAGAAAACAACAATCTCTGCTCCGACAGTGGTTAAACCAACTGCCGCTCAAAAAGCTGCAGTTAATAAGGCTGAAGTGTATACCGTAAAGAGCGGCGACACTCTTAGCAAGATTGCTGCCAGTCATAAAGTCAAACTGGCTGATCTGATGAGCTGGAATGACATCAAGGGACATCTCATATATCCAGGTCAAAAGCTGAAAGTTTCCAGCGGAACAGCTGTGAAAGGAGCAGTACAGACCGTTACAGCAAAGAAGGAACCGGTGAAACCGGCTTCACCTGTACAAACTCCGGCAAAGACCGAACAATCAGATTACATTATTAAGTCCGGTGATACATTAAGCAAAATTGCCTTCCAGTATGATATGACTGTCAAGCAGCTGAAGGAGCTTAACAATCTTTCTTCCGATCTTATCTTTGTTGGCCAGAAACTGAAAGTCAACAAACAGACTGAACCTAAAGCCAATGAATCAACCGAGCAAACTGTTCAACAGCCAGCTCCAGCTGCTGAGCCAAATGTGATATCCATTGCCAAGGAATACATGGGCGTCCCATATCTCTGGGCAGGAAGCACGCCGGACGGATTTGACTGCAGTGGATTCATCTATTACGCCTACAACCAAGCAGGCAAGCAAATGGGACGTTATTCTTCAGAAGGATACTATAACCGCTCTTTCTATGTGAACGAGCCGCAGCCCGGAGATCTTGTATTCTTTGAAAATACCTATAAGAAGGGCATCTCCCATATGGGCATCTATCTCGGAAATAACGAATTCATCCATGCCGGCACTTCAGGCGGCGTCATGATTTCCAGCTTGAGTGAGACATACTACGCTAAACATTTTGAAGGGTTTAAGAGATTTTACTAGGTCAATGTCTTTGTATTTACCACAGTCATAAAGCGACAAAACATGGAGCAGGAAATTTCCTGCTCCATGTTTTTCGTCTATTAATTGGCTGCTTCTGTTCTTTCAGCTCTTAATTCCGGTTTTTCCTGAGATCCTATCAGTAATGTACCTGCATATACAATTACCGCGACCGCGAAAATAGCTAAACCAATGAAAAACCTCTTTGCAACACCTGTCATCTTGATTCCCCCGCACTAACTCAAAAGTATTCACACTCTTAGTCGTTATGGAAGCTTGTCTCGTTTCAGTTTATTGTTCACAAAAAACACAATCCATCATTATTTAGACAGAAATTCGCCATCAAGAAGGTTGCTTTTCATCACGGGATAAACTCTTGTTCTTATCCAGAGGACAAATAAGGTAAATGGAATAGAAAATAGCAGTCCTAATAAGACAATCGGACCATAGAAGAAGGCGCCGGCAATCACGACGAAGGAGTACAAAACAGGGATAGTATAAACAATTATAAACAAAACATTCAGGTACATAAGAGACCTGTATTTCCCTTTACTTGCGATAATCTCGATCTGTTTTGCCTGCTGGTGTAGTTCTTTGATTTCTTTTAGAGCTTCTTGGATCACCTTGAACAGAATTCTTCCTCCTAACAAAAGCTTTTTTAAAAACGGGCTGCCTTCCTCTTTTTGTTGTGTTGGCGGTTTCTAGGGGGGACACTAAAGGAGTTGAATTTGAACTTTCCGTATATCAGCAAAATGAATTCTGGCAAAGCAATGGCCACGGAATATTGTATTGTGATGCAAAGGAACAGAATGAAGAACAATCCGATGCTTCCCTCCATGTTGGATATGGAGCGGGCTAGAGTGCCTGCAATCATGACAATCCCGAACAAACCTGCACCTGTCAGGTAATTTTTCGTTTCTTTAAAATTATAAAGGCCTTCGCCTTCTTTTCTTAGTTCCCCTTGCTTAGCCCTTTTGAAGGCCCTGACTGTCATCAAGATCAATAAGAGAATCCCGCCTGCCATTAAGAGAAAACCAGTATTAAATATATACTGTGGTGCATCCTCCAAATCAGCGACCGTAAGTAAGAACAAGTAATAATCAATCGAAAATTTGAACGCTACGAGTGTAGCAAAAATCAGCTGCAATTTTTGAAGCGCATAGGAAATAGGAGTGATTGAAAATAAAATCGATAATAGTAACTGTGCTCCAAAAATCACTGTCGCGACTTTCACTGAGGTTTGAAGTAAAGAGCTCGCCAAATAGGTACCGTTGATTATTCCAAATAAGGAGACAATCAAAGCCACTCCTCCAAATACAATCGCACCCCATAAGAAACCTGGAACACTGTCAGGCCTCAAGCGGCCATAACCAGCCATTTTGATTTTGAAAAGATCCTCTTCTTTGACTGACATTTTACTCTCCTTAAATGAGGGATGGGAGCCTTAGCTTCAAAGA
>Ga0181471_100152_pt1 | contig 20182 bp, 23 predicted proteins | sample InSIn5gowninarea_FD_119083 | JGI IMG/M metagenome (GOLD analysis project Ga0181471, IMG submission 119083) | Clean room microbial communities from NASA Spacecraft Assembly Facility at Jet Propulsion Laboratory, Pasadena, California, USA -... ...
GATCAGGCGGATGAGGCAGAAGATGGAGAGCTGGAGCCAACCGGCATCTTTGGCGAAGCCCTGACGGAAGAGGAGGTAGACTGAAAGCGGGAAGAGTGGAGCGTAGATGGCGAGCTTGACGATGGCTAGGACGTCGGTGGGGGTAATAGTGGGCATTCTTGTTGTTGTTGGTGGTGTCTAGCAGCTTGTAGAGAGGGTTGAAGTAGTACTGAGGACTCGCTCAAGGACTGAGGAAGGCACGAGGCTAGGGTACGATGAAGCTTTCCGTATTGGAAGTAGACAATGTAAAAACACATAGGAGGGAGATGTCTTGATATTTATGCTACCTGTACTATCGCATGTAAAGCCTTGTTGATATTACTAGACGTCGAATTGCTCAACAACGCCCCATCGTAGCACGGCCGCCATGTCTTCCTCGAAGAGTGTTTCGCCAAGGCTTGACTTCGAAACCTCGAAGTGCTTTTTAGGCAATCACTTCGAAGTCGGACCCCACAAAACGTCAGACTGTATGGGGGCTATGTTACGACCGTACGTTGACGCTACAGTTTGAGCACGTAACCATCAGTCACCCTTCTTCGACTGCGGCTCATCTGCGTGATAGTATTATTATTGTAGAATCTTCTTGTCAGGGAAGGTACTTATATCACGCTAAGCCTAAAAGGGTGCACTGCTCGACCAGGCATTGCTGGCTTTCTTCTACTACCAAGTCTCACTTGGTCGGAGTGGCTTGATCTTACGTATCGCTTATCTGTCGCAGGTGATTGATAGTGACGATGATGTTACCCGCGGCGTCGCGTATGTTTGTTTCTCCTGCTAGCAATCGTCCTATAAGCACTCGGCACATATCCCTTGGCACCAGTCGCAAGATGACTGGGTCACAGCCCTATTCCTCGAAAGATAGCCTATCCCAGGAGTGCCTGCTCATGTGCTAGAATCTCATATGGTGCAAGAGCCTTGCTTGATGTTTCAATGGTGTTTTTCATGCTACGTTTTAATTTCGTATGACATATCCGCTACTACAGCACGAAAGTCCAGACAAGTGAAGGATCAATAATTCGAAGTCGAGTAAGTTGATGTCTATTTCGTGTTCAACGTTTTCCATATTTTGGTGTTTAGCTTTTAATGACACTATATATACTACATTACCAAGCATGCTCTCCACCAAGCGAGCTTAGCAAAGTTTGATTGGATGTATATCATGATTATCATCCTCCCCTTGCAAGTTGATCGAGTTGAGATGTTAAGTCGGATGACGTGAATTTCATGCATTCCAGCACTCTCCACAACTTTTTTTCCTTGAGTTACAATTTCGGTTCTGTAGAAATTCGGACGCCAAGGCTTTGGGATGTGATCCGAAGCGATGTGAACAAGGTCTATGTCAAGTTGTTAACAGTCGCAATGGTGGTACAGCGAATGCTGTTATTTCAATGTCGCTACACCTAGAACTCAACATCGCATTATGCCAGAAACTCATCTAGCTAGTTCCCACTGTACCAAGCACTGTTCAAGTTTCGCTGCCAGTACGGCAGCTTGCTTGTTTCCACTCGATCCAGCCAGAATCTGAAGCTGACGTATGGCAAATCGGCGCATGGCAATCGGCGCCCAAGGACAGCCTGCGATTACTCCAAGAGGCCACATCACGATTAAGCCTTCGCCGGCGTACGTTGGCGTAGGAAGATCATATTGGGTTTTGGAGGTAGTTGCTTCTTGGCGACTGCTCACGATTTGCCCGTAGAAAGGCATGCTAGCGCAGATGTCGCCAGCTAGCTCTTTAATATACTCACGCTTCTTCGTCTTCTCTACATCAATTCGAGCAATCTGTTCGAGGTCGTCCATGTTCGATGATTGCTTCGTCAAGAACTTGAGCAAGGCTTCAAGGCATAGTATGTGTATAGTTCGGTAATGATTCCAGATTCCAAAACTCCAGTAGTCTCTATACATATCATAGTATTCGGCAAAATCGCTGGCCGAGGGTGTTGCTGGTTTCCTGGTGTATTGCATCTCTTCAGGTCTTTCCATTGCCCATGTGCTCATTTCCTGGTCCACAGCATAAAAGGAAGCTAGGATCTCTGAAACGTCAGTAACTTCGCCTGCATGTACTCTCGCACGGATATTGCAGAAAGACATGACGATCATAGTCAAAGGACTAGCCCAATTACTGTCATTAGAGGGAAAGTCCTTTGACTTGTGTGATAATTCCACAATGATATCAGGAATCTTCTCATTTCGCATGATGCATGCAAGAGCTATCTGAGCTCGTAGACTTGTAAACGTGCGCATTCCGACTAGGCTTCGCAGAGCTTCAAGACCTCGAAGCTTGACAAGTGCCTTTGCTCCTTCGAGATGTGCAAACATTGAATCGAGACTAGGATTGCTGATGGACTCAAGTTGTGCCATAAGTAGGACTGTGGTCAGGACTTCGTCAGATTTAGCTCGATACGTGTCTTGAAGGGCTTGATTGAGTTCGTTTAAGGTATGGCTGTACTTTATCCGTGAGTAGAGTACCAGCTGATTGTCGTGTGCCTTTCCAGCTAATGCATTGAGTCCAATTGCAATGATGGCGCTGGCCAGAACACCTCGTGAAGGAGCGCCATTAAAGACCAAGGGCAAGAAATCGAGCAGGCCTTTGCTTCCCGGAGGACCAGGCATGAAGACGCGGAAGAATGTAGCAATAGCCAGCTGTTCAGGTGATTGTCGAGGAGAGTACAAGAATTGCACTCCTGGCTGTTCTGTTTCTTGTGCCACCCAAACTTCTGACGTTGGCTCAGAAGCAAAAATGCTTTTGGTTTCAGTACTTGTCCAGTAATCTGTGCTGCTCCATGGTGTAAATGGTGCAATGGCAGTCGTGGCAGACCAATCCAAGCGATTAATTTCCTCTATATCGTTCTCAGCTTGCTCTTCCCGCACATCTCGTAGTGATGACTCGCCGCGTGATGTAAATGCAAAGTGTTGTGGAGCAGGACTGAATGGTTTTGGTCCTTGATTCCGCGCATTGGGTTCTCCTGCGCTGGTGATAAAGGTCTTCTTTGAGCTTTCAACGTGCACTTGAGCAGCTTTAAGCGCGATGGCTTTAGTCTGATCACGGAAGCCAACGTCCAGCTGATCATGATAGCCTCCACATTCTACCTTTGCACGAACACATTGGCCGCATATTGGTCTTATTTGATCACACTACAAGAAGGTTAGCTCAAGCGAGGAGAACAGCAATAGGACCATCACAAGTTGGATCAATTGAGCAGCTTTAGAGAGCTTGAGGAAGTCCGAAAGTCTAAAGTGGCCTTCGTCATCGCCGAACTCACCTTTCGTCTCTTGGCGCGACATGCCGCACACGCTTTACTTGGCTTCCCACAATACACCATCTCAGATTGTACTTCTCACATTTCACATTGTGCTGAACGTTGTCCGTCTAAAGAAAGAAAGAAGTGTCGAGGTGGAACGACGCCTAAGGCTCAAGGTGGTACCACGTGGTACGAGCATGAAGATCGGCGTTCTGACAGCCAAGTTCTCTCGGCGATCTTACAGTAAGGCTTCACTCAGGTATGAGACAAGATGGTGATTCATTGTTGAGTTCTCGATATTCAGTATTCAAGTATTAAAGGACTACTATATGTGCTTCTCTTCATCCGATCTCTGCGGGATCCTGGACCGCGCCCTACACCGGGCACGAAACATCCCGCGTCAACACTACATTGCTTTACACGTCAACATGGCCTTATATTAACCCTTCAGCATCCATACTCGTCCTACATCATGTCTTGTCGAGTTTACTACCATCCACAGACGATGTACTTTGGCATTTGACGTTACGTGCCATGCTGTGCCGTGTACAGCGAAAGACAGCTCAGTGACGACCCTAGTGACGACCCTAGTGGCGTCAAGGATTACGCTCATGCCAAGTGCCTCCCTTCAGAGGTGTTACCTTCCTCTCAAGTCCCTGGAACATGTGGAACCCTGTAATTCTTTCATGTTCTACGTATTGTCTGGATCATCATGATACATGTACCTGCATCAAGACCTTCCTCGTGGTGTTTCGGGTGTGAAAGGCGTATTGACAGGAGAACTATCTCTACACATCGCAGCTGGCTCACTGTCACAGCCCAGTAGCCCGAACATCTCCCTGTCACGTGTGGTGAATCTATTGGTAGGCATTCTGCATTTAATGGAACCATAGATGTTCTACTACAGAGTCAGATCATATGGATCATCAATATCGACGTAGCATACTCACCACACCATCAAAGTAGCCTTGATGCGGTATAGTGGTTGGACGTGGCTCTTTAGAAGGGACACGATTGAGCGTTGCGAGTCCTGCTCTGTGCGTTGGACGTCCATCTGGTGAGTCTGGTGCGGGAGTCCTGGCCTCGAACGTTGGAGTGCGTATGCCGAATACTACAGTGCCTCCCGCATCGAACACTAATGGCGTGTTGAGCGTGTTGGATCGAGCCCTATTCCTGGGTGTCGTTGGCGGTGGTGAAGAGGTTGGTAAAGCTATGTAAGTAGGTGCGTTGTCGCGACGTAGACAGCCCGGAGTGGTTGGTGGTGTAGATGAAACTGTAGAGCTTGGTGACGCCATGTCAGGACTTGATGGTGAGGCGGACCCAAAGATAGTAGATTGTGTGTACGCTGGAGAGGCGTAGGATTGCGGCACTCTGGTACTGGAGAAATCACGTCGAAGAGTTGGTCGTGTGGTGTGCATGATTGAAGCTCGCTGCTGAATGTGAAAGGTGGTAGGAAGCGGCCCAAGGTTAGAGGGACACGATGCTGAAAAGCACATCCTTATCATCGGTCGTCCTATCACAGCCTCTCGTCTACATGACTTAAGCACCATCGATATTCCATCCACGTGAACGCTTCGATGGCGTTTTCGATAAACGCCATAGAACCTACACACGAGCATTACGATGTTCTAGGCTCCCTTCTATTGTGGAGGCTTAAGTGAACATGCTCCACGACGACTTTACTCAAGCATGAGCTTAATAGGAATTGCGGCTATGCGCAGTCAGATCTTTCGTATAACATGCGCCTGATTATAGACTATGGGAAAGCCATCCGAGCAAGGAAGCCTTCTAGCGAACGAGTTTGTGGGGAAGTACGAGGTTGTGAAGACTGCTCACTGGGAGAGTATTTGCTATGTGAACGTAGTGCGAGCGATAGCTCGCTGCTGGAATCTCTTGATTCGTAGTCAAGCGCCTTGCCATAACTCTTTTGCACTTATCTTCCCTTCGCTGCATCGCGGTGGTCGGATCGAAACTGCTGTAATAATATCAGCATGTGATCGATCATATAGGGTTGGTAGCCCTAGAGCACTCCGATCTATACAGTTTCGTTCCTTTTATCCTATGGCCCTTAGGCAGGTTTTGGATCTCTCGGTTCCTTCTACAAGAACTGCTTAAGCAAAAACTGAAGAATCTTGACCTGGGATTATACGTGAACCTTATCATGCTCAATCTCAACTTCGGTGGCACCCAACTCGAGGACTCACACTTTCCCACTTTCACTTCTCTTCCTGAGGACATCCGAGAACTTCTCGAAGTGTACAGTAACATACCTCCCAACAAGGTGATACCTCACATTGAAGAAGTGGTGAGAGGATACCCAAACCAACAAAAACGCTACTCGTGTGACGTGATTATGTTCTGACCACCTGGAACTACAGAGACATGCTGCTTTATTCAAATACTCCTATCCCATGATAACACAGCTACGCTTTCTTCGCTTATCACTCTCGCAACACCCTTCTTATTCCCGAGTCCTATCGTTGCTAGATGTATCTGGTTCCTCTTCCCCTCCGAATCTCCTCCTCGATATCGGTCCAGGTCTAGGACAGGACATACGCAAACTCATCTACGACGGCGTCGCCACTACCTCGATAGTTGGCTTAGAGCTGGATCCAGGACTTCTCGAAATAGGTTTCGACCTATTTCAAGATCGACAGACACTGAATGTGCCTTTTGTCATCGGCGACCTACTAGTATTCGGCAGCAAATCTACTGACACCAATCTTGACAACGCCACAAACAACGACAGCTCCACGACGCCAGACCTACGCAGAAAGTTCACCATCATCAACGCCTCCTCTCTATTGCACCTCTTTCCTCTTCCTCTCCAACACCGCCTCGTCCAAGCAATGATCGAACTTCTTCTACCACAGCCTGGTAGCAGGATACTTGGTTGGCAATTGGGCAATCCTACACCTATGGACTATTTTGATATGACGAATTTCACGCTGCAATATCGCCATGACAAGGACAGTTTCCGCGAGTTCTGGGCAGACATAGGCAGAGATACGGGAACGAGCTGGCTGGTGGATGTGTGTGAGATGGAATGGAGGGATGAAACTGCGTTTGGTGAACCTGGGATGTGGGCGTTGAGCTGGGAAGTGGTGAGGTTGTGAAGGGAGCTCTTACATGACGTGTCTGTTGTTCTTTCAAGTGGTTTTGCGAATGAAATCGGAATCGGTATACACCTATACGCGTACCTTGGGATCTTCGTATACCGTCACTTTCTTCATGAAAATACCTATCGTACGCCAATGCCTCTCAGACAGCACGGAGCTCTTACAATCCCTCCGGAATGGTTTCAGATTCACTACCCATTTCACAACCATGACCTTTTAATCAGACATTCGCATACACAATCACAATATTCCTCCCAACGATCCCTGCTCTCCGACCAGCCAAGCGAATACCAAAGGACAAAGAAGACTGCGTAATCGTTACAGGGAGAATTCAGACCCGAGAACTCTTTGACGACAGCATTCTAGCAAGAGTAAAACAAAGCATGCTGCAAGCAAGACGCCGGTAGACCTGTCTCCCATCCTTGTCTTCTCTTCATCAGTATTATTGTCAATTACCCCTACGTACTCCCAACCTAGTCGTTGTAGGAGTGCCTTTTTGGTTCTGCGTATCATTGTCGAGCATCTCCGCTCTTTAACAACTGTGTATATGCGGACAGAGAAATGGACTGCATTAAAAAAAGACCGTTCTGACTGCGTAGTGGAAACCTTACTAGCAGCGGCACTTGGCGGCGGCACTAGTATCAGCATTATCATCAGCATTAGCACCAGCTTCTTTACCGTTTCCTGCTCCTGGACCACTGGATGATGACGAAGAAGAAGACAAAGAGACGGACTGGAATGAACACCCTGATATGAACACCGATCGGCTGGATTACTGTCGACCTCTGCTGCGCTTCGTCGATGCCAGAGAAGACTTGGGCAATGAGCTTCGTCTCACGCCAACCACAGTGTCAAATCGCCTGGTTACTATTTTTGTTAAGCTTTCACAGAAGAAGTTGAGATAGCTAAATATAAAGGTCTATAGTACCGTTGACAAGAAGCTCATCGGAATCGGATCGAATGTCTCGATCTTGAAGTTCATGGAGACGTATGGCGATCTATGCTCTCTGGCGATATTCAGCCGAAAGCATTGATCCAAGAGTTCGTCTTGCTTTCAGCTGATCAGCTCATCCAGCCTGGGCCATTAGACCCTTCCGTCATCCTGAGTGGCAGGGTCATTGAAGCCATTGCTCGTGAGGTATTGCGCATCTGTGAGCGGATTTCTCTGGAATCGTACTTGCTCACACCAGAAACACGAATTCTCCTCTTCCAGGCTGCCATCACCAGGATCAGCCCGAAACATGTCAAATCATTTATCGGTGTTGACGACATCCAAGTGGAAGGCCTTGGGGCAGACAGAATCATCCTTGCAGGCCATACGCAGTACTTCGACTCGCAGACCTGGCAAGCAAGAAATCTCGATACCAGAATAGAGGTCGAATCGACAACCGATCTGCGGGAGCATCATTTCAAGTCATTTGGCATCAGTGTCTCTTCTGTAACACCACCACCAATTCTTGGCAGGACTCAGACCGAGATGCAACTTGTAATCAACGCGCTTACCTTTTTCCATCAGCTACTTGTTGGAAAGTGCTGTTCATCTCAAGAGGCCAAGATCCTAGCTGAAACCAATGCTGCCGGGTACATTGTCATTTCTCCCAGCTCTGCTGTCCGAAAATACCTATCTCGTGTGCGGCTTCCGGACATCATCACCTCTCCAGAACTCTTCCCAAAGATCATTGAGGCGATCGAGGCAGAGTTTGTAAGCTCTGGCCCTGCGAGCAAGGCATTGGAAATGGGCTGCAGGCTGTTTCTTTTCCACTTTGTTGATGACGATGCAGGGTTCGACGCTGGTATTCAGCCTGGCCGCCCAATGTCCGATGAGGAACGAGCTACCTATTAGCACAAGGAGGCTTAGCTAAGTCTCAGGTTACGTCGGGCCGGTTTCGACTTGACCCTAATCTGACCCCTAAGTCGCTTTTGCTCTCTCTGCTATCTTTGTGTACTTTGGATTCAACTTTACCAAGGGCTATCTCTTACAGGCTCGAAACTTGCTTGTCAACGGGTGCCAGTACATCACCCCTAACTGGGTGTTCTATCGTCCAGACAGCTTACGCGACACGATGAGGGAGCCCATGGTACAGCCTTTGAGCTCGGAACTCGCTTGTGAATGAGTGCCAGTACATCACACTCAACTTATTCAGGGAATCTATGGTGCAGCCTAGCGCAGCTGTACGCGAATATACACCGCGAGGCTTCAAGGTGGTGAAGAAGGTGCTTCCACGGCGCTGCTCGAACTGGTATTAAACCCAGTCGTCCAGCGCTACGTACGCGTTGTTGCATTCCGCGAGTTTTGGGCTGAGTAAAATTACGGGAACGAAATAGGGGGATGAAGGTGTGAAAGATCGGATATAGACTGCCTTTGGTGAGCCGGGACTGTGGGCGTTGAGCTGAGAGGTAGTGAGGTTGTGGAAGGGGCTACAAGCTCTTATGTGAGGTATCCTGTTTAGTCGAATCACTACAAGAAGAATGACGAGGTCAACTCCTGTATAGTAGAATACCGATGCACGCACCTCGAGATCTTGTGTTCGTCACTACCTGTCCTCATGAAAACCACCCTCCCCATGCCGATCCCTCACAGACAACACCAGGCTCTTCCGATCCCCCTGGATCTCTCGGTTTTGCGACTCGTATCTAAATCATCTTTCCTCGCTCTCAAAGGGTACAACCAACCAACACTCAACCTCAACATACGTCCACAGCTCAAAATCTATGAGGACCACTTCTCACAAACAGACGCATGCATACAACATTACAATACCTCCTCCACTTGGTACTGCTTTTGACCAGCTAAGCGCATACCAAAGGACAAAGAGAACTATGTCATCGCTATAGGGTAGAATGCAGACCCGACGACTCATTTGAAAGCGCAGTCCGACAAGAAAGATAGCAAGCCAAAGCAGGTGGCAAGCAGACCGATAGACGACATAACAAGGAAAGTAGCGAAGTAGGAGTCCAGAGGAAAGGAAAAGAGAAAAAGAGAATTGATGTGGGAAGGCAAAGATGGATGAGTTGTGAATGTGACAAATTGTTGATATTGTGCAACGCAAGCATGGACATAAGGCCTATTGCTGTGACTGGGCCACAGACTTGCTGCCCTATGCTTGTGCATCGCATGCATACTTCTGCGTCATGCCCTCTACATGTCTGGTGGTTTGTAGCTGTTGCTGTCGTGCTAATCTGCTGGTCTATAAGGACAGTTCTATGTCGTAGAGAGAGTCGCTCGACAGCTTTGCTGACTGCAGGTGTTTGGAGGCTCCTGACACTCAACATGCCTATCTGTAATTCCAGGTCTTGAAAGTCGTCACCACAAACTACTGTTGACCTTGACGACCAATGGATAGCGACAAGGATCTAGAGCACGAGTTTAAGCATGCCCAGGCTATTCTTCCCGATTCTGATATAAAACCATAACTCTTACATATCCACCCTACTCATCCCGTCCCCATGCCTCCCTCCTCCTCACCCTTTCCTCCTTAGCCTTCCTCCGCCTAACGCCCCACCTCTTCCTATTCGCAACATGTTCGGCAAACGCTTCCTTCCTATACTCCTCACTAATAATCCCTGCCGTCACCTTCCCTGCAAAGAAGTTGGTGCATTGAAAACGATCTGCCAGTCGATTCAACGTCCAGTTCGACGGATCCTCTTTCCTCAACTTGCGCATCTCCTCGAAATCCACCGGCGTCAGATGGTATTTCTTCGGATTTATGGTCTTGAACACTCCTGGTGGAAGTGGCACGTGTTCTGGCCAGATGCTGGAAGAGGGCGTTGTAGATGTTGATGTTGGGTTACTTGGTGAGGGAGTCGTTGCTGTTGGGTTGTATGCAGCGAGACGACGGCGAATGTCTGTTGGTGGGAGGAATTTTAAGGGCGTGTGGTGGATGTTGGGAGCTGAGGGAGGTGGATTGTAGATTATGTGGTCGTTTGGCGGTGGCGCGGGGATGCTCGATGTTCGTGAGCGACCAGATGAACCTGTTATGTCAAGGGCACCACCGAAGAAAGGTGCCGGTGGTAGATTGAGGAGTTTGCGAGTGCGGCGGCCGGAGTGAAGGGAGCGGGTTTGATTGGAGACATTAGGGTTGATAGCGAATGGAGTGTTGGACAGCAGAGAGCACGAGGGGTTCAGCAGGCTACTCCTCGCTAGGAGTGATCGTGGCATCGTGTTCATTGTTGTTTATGTGGTTGTATGAAGAAGAAGCTCACTGTCTTGATTATTTGATATTGAGTTTCAAGCTGAATAAACCTAAGCCTATGTGGCTTTCTCTCTCTTCTACGTAGCAAAACAACAACAACAGACGGCCACTACACATCCTGTTTCTTCCCTTTCCATATGCTGCCATTCTGAGAACGACGCCTCTCCATGCCATGGAGCCTAGCGACTCGAGAGTTCCATCCTCATCTCTCAAGCAATCCCGAGCAATATTCCGTTCTGTTGCTTTCCAACGAAGCAATGATGCAGGTTGCGACTCACAGCAAGAAGCTGTACTCCCACCAGTCAAATGTGTAATATCGTCTCTCCTTACGGCGAGGTCTCAAAATGTTCCAGCAAGACCAGAAATCTTGGACGGCCACGATACGGTACCTCTTTCGCTCTAGATCATTCTCCTTCTCGTGTATGACAAGTCTGCGAAATTAATATTAATCTGACCAACGTCGCAAAGGACCCTGAGGTACGTAGATTGTTCGAACGTTGCTGCCGCGTTTGATGTCTACGGCGAGGCTGAAGTCTTCGCTATATCCCAGTGGGGCACTTGGTGAATCACGGGTGATGATTGTACGCACTCCGTCGTCCTCGTTAAAGTTGAATTCATCTGGTGCACCATGGATTGTGACCTTTGCATCGCTTGTCAGGCCATCACGTCGACGCATGGCTTGTTGCCATTCCCTCGGGCTTTCTGAATCTTGAGCTTTGTCGAAGTCAAGCGGATTTGTCTCAGGTAAAATGATTCGCAGATTACGCCAGCCCATGCCTTCTCTGATGAGTTCGTCGACGTTGTACAGGTGACCACTTCACTGTTAGTGGAACATCTGATAGTGAGTATGTCCAGGTTTAAACCTGACATCGTCTGTACAGCCATTAATGCTGACCACTTACGTGGTGCATTCTTGTCTTTTGAGAACAGACTGTGCGAGTACAACTCGAGATGTTTCAAGCCGGAGAGCAACCTCCGCAATTGATTCTGGTAGACAAGCGAGCAAAGGGCTGGATCGCTAAAGGTAAGTGTACACATCTTCAGCCAAATACGCTCAGCTTCGTTCCTGATCTGCCGACATGTCTCGCGTATTGGATATTGGAGTGTGAAATGCAAATAGGGTGTAGAGCAGGATGGCGCAGGAGCTTCGTGATACCTCAACCTGCAGAATTCACACGAATCATGCATAACAAGTATGTTCCATACTCCACAGAAATGAACAATGTGGTGATAGAATTGATGTTACAAGGAAAGAGCGATGTAGAGAAAGAGCGATGTAGAGAAAGAGCGATGTAGAGAAAGAGCGATGTAGAGAAAGAGCGATTTAGGGTTGGATCAGGGTCGCGTCGCAATTGGGTCAAGTAGTTCTAGCTTGAGACCTAGATAAAACACATCTCAAACACGTTCCCGTGAATTTCGACAAGACAGCTACTTCGTTGATCAACCGTGTTAACGCGCTGAATATGTCGTCGTTATCAAGCTGTCTACTCCTTAGTCTACCGCTCGAATTGCGTGAACAAATATATGCCTTCACTTTTCAGAGCGCAGAAATCACGGACTGGAGCTTGAAATATCCCAGTACAGAGTATCCCGAGGAAAGGTATCCCAATGGAGATTTGTGTCTTCGCAGGACTTGTCGTCAGATCCACAGTGAGACAAAAGACTGGTTCAGACACGCAACATTCAGTTTCGAACAAGTTGAGAATATTAGGACCATTCATGCCGCTCTCTCGCCACCAAGATTCAGACAGATTCGACAACTCACACTCTCAACTTCATTAATGGCTGATAAACACGCGATCTTGTTGGAAAAATGGTCTGCTCTCATAGCCCTGAATACTCTGCCTGATCTCAATCTGGATATACTGCGTATCACACCGGAGTGGCGACTTCGTGGTGCCGATGACTACCTTGGAATGGTCGATATGATACACAGAGGCTATGGCTGGCGCAAAATGGTTGTCACGCTCACCTATTGGGCCATGTTACTGTGCGATCCAATAACTGGCCGCGTACAGAAGCCTGAAGATGAGTCAACATATGATTCCTCGCCTGTACCAAGTTACTTGCACAAACTCCTTCTAGAACGTGACGGGTCCAATACCGGCGCCGAAGTAATAGTACGACGTGCTTTGGACGATGTCCCTTCGCATGGATATGATGACTTTCATAGACTATGTCAAGCTGCTACATACAAGAAGGACGTAATCGGTCTGGACTACCACAATCGTGATGTGCCTTTCAGGGAAGAATTCACAGACGTGGAGTTACGATACGAACAACAAGCACCATCATGGGCACAATTTAGGCATCTGGAGGTCATAGTGAAGAGAAGTCGATCGGCTCAGATCTCGTTGAAGGATGATCATTTCGGAACACAATTCAGACCTCGATGGGAGGATTGGGAGAAAGTAAGCCCATGGGGAGCAGGTCGCTAATTTCGAGAAAGGAAGACTACTATCGGTCAGTGGACTCAAGTTAGTAGGTGCCGTAAGCAAGATCTTTGCTCTTTGACAGCAGAACCATTTCGGCAGAAAAGAGGTCATGACAAATCCTCGATTTTGTCGAAGGGCCCAAGGATTATTACATTTGCTATTTCATAGAATCATTGCTCAAAACTTCTCCTGTGCTGGCCGTAAGTCAAGCTCATGTGTCCATAATGCAGGTTCCTGCTGACCCAGATACAGATACGTTTTCCCTACTGCTTCGGCACTCATCTTCTTGCCATTCCTTGTATCCTCGTTGTCCTCATCAGTTATTCCACCATTCGCTATAGCACTACCATTGATGTTAGCCAAGGCATCGAGTATCAAAATATCACTATACTCACTGAGCGCAGTGAATACCATTCTTCGAATGCTCCTTAGCAATAGCTTGAGCAATCGACCTCGCACTTGCTCTACCAGATCCATAAGCTGCAAACTCGGGATTCGTCCTCAGCGCACCCAGAGTACCAGTGAAGATAATCGTGCCCTTCTTCTCCCCCTTCGTATCCGCCAAAGTCGTCTCTCCACCATTCTGCGCGTACATCATCTTCATCGCCTCTTGTGCAAATGCAAACGCCCCAACAGCATACACTTGCAAGCTCTCTCCATAACTTTCAGGTGAAGTCTGCATGAAAGGCTCTTTCGAACTGTGCTTGACATGAAATATGGCGAGTCTCAGCTTCAAGTCCTTCAGCTCAGGGTGTTGAGAGATGTCCTTGAAGGTCTTTGAGAGAGACGATGGAGAAGTGTCTGAGGGGAAGGAGTGGAAGACACCTCCTTGGACGGATTTGCGGAGGTCGTCTCGTAGCTTCTCGAGGTTGGATTGGTTGCGAGCGAGGAGTGCAACTGCCATGCCGCCGTCTCGCGCGAGTACGCGGGCTACACCTGCGCCTGAGGTTGGACCGGCGCCGATGATGATTGCAAGGGTTTTGGGTGCTGACATGATGGGATTTTCGTGGTGAATGGGCAAGATTGAGGAAAGAGAATGATGCCTAAGGGATTGTTAAGATGGTAATTTGAGTTAAGCATCATTGGCTTCCCCGCATTTTATATACGTCACTCGACATGAAACACGCTCTCCTGAAAACTCGAATAGTAATAACGATGAACATCAGCATAATCAAGTAGCCACCCCCCTGTATACATATCGTTAAGAAGGCACCTGACGTCCGAGCTGGTGTGTTAAAACTTCTCTGGCTGTACTTTCCAAATCGAGCAGCTGCAAGAAAGTGGAGTCTGCAGCCGGAGTTCGCCCCGTCAACCGTCACATGATCCGCAGCCTCCTCATCCTCCTCGTCACCTACTCGTGTGTTACTATCTCATCATATACCGTGCGTCAGCCGCTGCAATGAGAGCCGGTGACTGTACTGGTATTTCAAGTCATGGTCGTACTGCTTGATCTCGACGAAGCTGATGTCGAAAAACCCTCCATAGACGAACAATACCGACGCCGGCATCTGCAAGGCGAGACGTCACAAGCCGAGCAAGCAGCAACAGCAGCGACCCCACTCGAAGATGACAGAGTGAATCCGAATGTGGGAGGGTTCTCTGCCGCTCTTGCTTGTTATCCGTATGTTCAGTAGAGTCGTCTAAAAGATCTTTCACTGAAGTCGTCCAGAATCGTCTCAATCCTAGCACAGTATCTCGATCTGAATACTCTCCATGACCTCTCCACAACTTGTCGGCAGATCCATGCGAACCTCTCACAGTACCGGCCGCAGATTGTCAGACAGACACTTCGGTGTGTTAACGATGAGGTTGACACTAGTATACAGCCGGGTGGTCTCGGCCAGCCACGGAATCACCTAAGCAATGGCAGCAATACTTCAAGAGCCTGGGAAGGGAGACTTACAAGTGGAAAAGTCAGTAGGTGTGCTCGAGATTTAGTTGGCGAGTGTCGAAGATGTGGAACAGTCGTTTGTCGAGTATGTGCATGTGGTGCAGTGGTTCACACAACTTGAGACTGACAGTCCATGCAGAACTGCACAATCAAGCATCCTCCTCCAAATACTTTTCTAGGTCGACATCGACGCCTCTGTCGCACTTGCACGAAATGCCCCATTATCTATCACACGACAGACATCGAGCCACAGTCACATATACCAGAAATACCATTCACTACCCCAGCATTCTCACGCGGCTCCTGCACCTGCCCCGACTCCGTCTACCTCTGTCTATCTTGCGGCAACGCTATACGTAGTTCGGACCTCACCTACATACGAGGTTGGACCTGGCGAACTCGTTACTCGACACTATTTGGCCTAGGCACTGGCATTGGTGAGGGCAACGAAGGTGTCGAATGCGGACGTGGTGCAGACTGTCTTGGAGCTCGCGAGGTGGAAAAAGAGATTGACTGCGATGCAGACGAGCTTGCAGAGCTTAGGCGAGAAATGAGCCGAGTGGAGCTCGAAGGAGGTGGAAGAAGCTGGGGAGGGAATAGCTACTTGACGCATGAGATGGAGGGTATTGGAGGCGTGGTGAAGAAGAAAGTCAAGAAGAGAATCAAGGTGGGTTGTGTGGTAAAGGAGTACGAGGACGAAAGGGAAGGTGGAACATATTTGGAAAGAGAACAGAGCGGTGCGAATAGGAGTTGGTGTTATTGGTGCTTGAGAGTTGTGCCTGGAAATAAGGATGGAGGTGTCGAGGATGCTGAAAATGAAAGTGAGTCGGCGAGCAGTAGTCCGGGATCTGTGAAGTATTGCGACTTCGATACAGATGCAGCAGGGCAGCAGAGTGGATCTGTAAACAGCAGCCCAAGATCATGGAGGAGGCCTTCGAGTCTTGGAGGTTGTCTTCAGACACGAGTAGCAAGCTAACACATAATAGAATCTTCGATCCTCCACGCAGTACACAACTCACAATTACAGTCATCACAATTGAAAAGTCTTCATGAAATTCACATTCCAATAAAGTAAATCAATCCCTTGTGCAGAAATATATGTTGTTCATGCATTTTTCAAACTCCGTTTATTCCCTTCATTTCAAACATGGCTCGGAGAGCATTGTCCTCCCTATCTGGTCATTTGACCCGAGCAGTCAAGGTAATCCTATACTCGAACACACGTCCTTCATCTTTCTCCTCTCCTATGTCTTTTGATTCCTCTATGATGGAGGGGCGACACCACCAGCACCACCACGGCCAGCGCCACGTCCGAAACCACCACGGAATTGGGGTGCGAACTCGCCAGGAGCACCGGAACCCTCCTTGCCTTCCTCGCGGCGACGGTAGCCACCCTCACGCTCACCACGCTCGCGGGGAGCACCACGGCCACGGGGCCTCTCGTCACCACCGAGCATGCCTGGAGTTTGTGTCAGTCTTGTGATTCTCACACTTCTATCCTGTGGCTTTGTCCAGGTGTCCGTGTAGAGTCTTACCACGAGGAGGAGCGTGCGAGCGCTGTTGCTTGATGTGTGTAGCGGGCACGATTTCGGCGGGGAGGTGGAGCCATTCGCGGAGGTAGTCGAGACCCTCAGGGGTGAGGGTGTAGTAGTACCATTGCCATGAGAACTGGGTCTTGAGGTAACCGCGGCTGGTGAGAGACTGGCATGCCTTGACGACCTGTAAATGGGTGGAAGATTGCGTTAATTGGTGGTCTTTCTTGCTTGTGTATGTAATTGCTTGAACAGGCTTTCGTGATCTTTCTGTTTTGGCCTTGCTCCTTTTGTGCGCCAGGAATCTTCTCGCAGAAGTGGTTGGTGCTCTTTGTGTAAAATTGTAGAAATCAAGGTCGACGTACGAAAAGGTTCTTCATCTCAAGGTCGGCATGCTGGCATTCAAAGTCCTTCTTTGCGACGAGGACACCCTCACGGAAGAGGTACTCGTGGATCTTCTTGCGCTCGGATCTGGGGATAAGCATCTTGTCGGTGTTGTGTTGAAGATTGGCGAGAGGAAGTTCGAAGTTGGTCTCCAATTTCCAAAATCATGTAGTGCGGAAACAGAGCGTAGATCAGGGTCACTTAACCTAAGTGATCATGTCTTGGCACTTTTGACTTTGCCTTCGACGAAGGGACTCACGAGAAGAGTCACACTTGCATTCTTACAAAGACTAGTCAAACCAACAACAATAATCCCATTTGACCTCATCGTCGCCGAATTTCATCCTCGCGAAGGCAAGGAAACCACCACAACTTCTCAATCTCCATCGCGCGATCATGGCAACCATCAATGTCCTCCTTTCCACTTTTCCTGGCCTAGGACTGCCATCAACACTCTGTATACCCATCTCTTCCACCTCCACCATATCAGACTTCAGCTACGTACTATCGTCGCGACTACCACCCGACGCGCTTAACCACAGACTCATCTTCACAACATCCTCAAACAAGCAATTCTCGCTATCGTCACCACAGCCGCTCACAACTCTGCTACCTAATGCTAACGACACACTATTGCCTCTGCGCATCTCACTACCACTATGCGGTGGTAAAGGAGGCTTCGGCTCCCAACTGCGCGCCGCTGGTGGGCGCATGTCATCGAAAAAGAAGCGGTCACAGAATGCTGCGGAAGCCAACGCTTCGTCGCGTAACTTGGACGGCCGCCGACTGCGCACGGTCACAGAAGCGAAAGCGTTGGCAGAATACTTAGCAGTCAAGCCGGAGATGGATAAGCGGGAGAAGGAGGAGAGAAAGAAGAGGTGGGAGGCTGTTGTTGAGGCTGCAGAAAGGCAGAAGGAAGACTTGCAGGACGGCAAAGGGAAAGGTAGAGTGGATGGAAAGTGGCTGGAAGAGAAAGAGGAGGCCGAACAGAAGACAAGAGAAGCGGTCATTGCGGCAATGAAAGCTGGTATGCTGATTGGTGTGGGCGGACTGTCGACGACACAAGAAGAGGCATTGGTGGGTAGTGTTGGTTCTGCTGGGAGTAAGGAGAGTGCTTCGAACGAAGAGGACGATGACGATGAGGACATGAGTAATGAGGATGATGCTGGCGAAGGTTCATCAAGCTCGAAAGCAACAACACCTCCATCTGGTTCCGAGCGCAAAATATTTGGCTGGGATGATGATGATGATGACGAGGAAGATGATGAGGAAGAAAAGAAGTGACGAAACTGGACTTCAATGTCAATATCAACACCAACACATAGCCACGGCAATTCAGTCGCGGCTCTTCTGCAAAAACTCGTTCATAGCCCCATCGAGAAGAGGACTTTGGGAGTCGATTGTCCAAGTTAAGCAAACGGCAGCATACAACTGGTCTAGCAGTTCCACTCTGATCGATGTTGTCCGATGATCAGTGGAATACTGTATGGCCAGAGGATAATGGCACCTTCTGACCACGCAACACTGCTATGGAAGGGTATCCAGGAAAAAGCCCATGAAGTCTCGGACATACCCGTGACCATCAGTCTCTCGACATGGACAAGCATTGCGGAGAAGATGGATTCTGGGGTAGTGGGGTAACCTCTTACGAAATAATGGCAATGTGGTTACGTTTCTTCGCTGCTTCCTGGTGGCCCTTCTCTACATTGCGCAAGTGCTCTGCGGGATAGGCCATGCTCCCAATGAAACATTCTTGATCGCGACGCTCAGAACATTGAATCCCAGATACTGTTACCAGCTGCTCGGCAGAATACAATGACGTCCCCACCTTGACTTTAGCCGAGAAGCCAATGCTGGCCCTCTATTCTGTAGAAATGTTTCCTGTTGCTTTATGTTTAAGCAATCTTTCCTCAAGACTACCACACATTTCTCAACACAGAAAAGCAAGATGGTCAAGATCTGCTTCACCGGTGGTAGCGGCAAAGCTGGCAAGCATGTCATTCCAGAGCTATTGAAGAAGGGACACAAGGTCCTCAATCTCGATCTTGTCCCATTGAGGTGAGTTGCTCGTTGCTGCTTCATCTTAGCGCATTCTTCTGACGTATACTAGACACCCAGAAGTCTTCGACCTGAAGACCGACCTCACAGACAGTGGCCAAGTCTTCAACGCTTTCACCTCCCACTTCGACTTCGATGGATACAGTGAGGGTCGTCCTCCATCACCTCCCGACGTCGTCATCCATTTCGCCGCCTACTCCCGCACACTCCTGGTCCCCGATAGCGAGCTCTTCCGCGGCAACACTCTGTCGACATACAATGTGATCGAAGCAGCCTGCAAGCTCGGCATCAAGAAAGTCATTGTCGCTTCTTCTGAAACAACCTATGGTGTCTGCTTCTCCGAAGGAGATGTAGATTTCAAGCAGTTTCCTCTCGAGGAAGACTACGACGTCGACCCCATGGACTCATACGCCCTAAGCAAGATCTGCGGTGAGAAGACTGCACGCTCATTCACAAGAAGATACCCAGGCACAGATATCTACGTCTTGCGCATTGGAAACGTCATTGAGCCCAGCGATTACGAAGATGGTACTTTCGAAGGATATGTCCGCAAGCCTGAAGGCCGCAAGAGGTCGGCTTGGTCGTACATTGATGCGAGAGACTTGGGAAACATCTGTGACTTGTTGATTCAGAAGTCAGGATTGGGTTACCAGATCTTCAATGCGACGAATGACACTATTACGACTACGATACCGACGAAAGAGTTCTTGAAGAAGACGTGTCCGAATGTGCCTATCACGAAGGAGATGGGTGAGTGGGATGCTCCTTTGTCGAATAAGAAGTTGAAGGAGTTGGGATTCAAGGAGGAACATGATTGGAGGAAATATGTGCAGATTAAGTAGATTCGTGTAGGAGCATCTATGAACATCTAGCTCATGCATATACTTTTCAGTTATCCATGAGTGTTATGTTTTCCAAGTGTCCGTCTTTCAATATGGGTTCCACTTCCCCGCGTGTGTGCGCGTTTCAGAATCGCGCAGATCACGTAGGTCGCGTTTCAGATTTGCGACTTTTCCCGACGTCACTTACTCTCAGATATCTTGATCAACTAGACAGCCATGAGTGCAATTTCTTGCATCGACCTTAGCAACCTCTCCGACGACGACGACAATGACGATCCTGTTGAAATGGTTCTTGACCCATTGCATGGTTGGAGAGAATCACCCAACCAAAGAAGGAGGCTGCGGCAACAACCATTAAGCTCACGAGTCCAAACGCAAGCACACAATCCTTCGGTATTCCAGGCCCGGTCCACTCATCAAATAAGCGCTGCTCAGCCCGCGGTCTCACCA
>Ga0181471_100153_pt1 | contig 20163 bp, 17 predicted proteins | sample InSIn5gowninarea_FD_119083 | JGI IMG/M metagenome (GOLD analysis project Ga0181471, IMG submission 119083) | Clean room microbial communities from NASA Spacecraft Assembly Facility at Jet Propulsion Laboratory, Pasadena, California, USA -... ...
AGATGTCAATTTTATTTATCCTATCTCTGATAGTAAATGGGTTTCTCCGCCTGTGGGTGGTATGGAGTAGTGATTTTATGCTGGACGTGATAATTGTTGAGTGTTGCAGCTAATCTATTCCCAACAAATTGTGGTCCACCATCTGTAATTATTTCTCTTGGAAGACCATAATGTACAAATAGATGGAAGAGGAACTGTATGACAGAGTCCTCTGTAGCTCTAGGCAATGCTTCTGCTTCAACCCATTTGGTGACATATTTTGTTGCCACCTTGATAGGTCCAATGAAATCAAGATCCCATCGCTCGAATGGTTCAATGACTAACTGTGGTTTCAGAGGCATCTCGTCAGATTGACCAGGACGTCTTGCTCGCTGGCAGCTGTCACAGGCTTGGACAAATTTCTTTGCATCTTTGAAAATCGTGGGCTAGTAATACCCTGTCTGTAGCACTTTATGTCCAGTTCTGCGCTCAGCGAAATGTCCACCACATGGTCCATCATGACAGGCTTTTAAAATGTCAAATATTTCATCTTCGGGAACACATCTCCTAATATGCATGTCTGCCCCTATGTGAAACAAATAGCCCCCAATCCACCAGAATCGAGCACTCTTCTGAACAATCTGTTTGCGTTCATTAGGGGTTAGGTGTTTTGGTAGTTTACCTACTGCAAGGTAATCGGCAACATCAGCATACCAAGGTGTTTGAATAGTAACGGCAAACAGATGCTCATCTGGAAATTGGTCTTCAACTGTTGCTGCATCGATTGGCTTTGGCATTCTTGAGAGAAAATCAGCTACCGGGTTTTCTTTTCCAGGTCGATCATTGATTGTGATATCAAATTCCTGCAATAGAATCAGCCATCTAGTTATTCTGCCGTTTGTGATAGGCTTATTTGCCAAATATTTTATGGCAGAATGATCTGTGTATAAGATAACAGGATATCCAGTAATGTAATGTCTAAACTTATTGATAGCATGTATTACAGCTAGGAATTCTTTTTCAGTGACAGTGTAATTTAATTCAGCAGGGGATAAACTTTTGTTGATATAATAAATAGCATATGGTTTTTTATCCTCTTCCTGCCCGAGGACTGCTCCAATGGCTATGTCTGAGGCATCAGATGATATCTGGAATGGCAAGTCCCAATTTGGTCCTCAAAGGACTGGGGCTGTGGATACGAGCTTCTTCAGATCTTTGAAAGCACGTTCACATTTTTCTGTCCACAGAAAATCAACGTTACCAGTTAGTGCATACAGAGGTGCAGCAACGTGCGAATAATGTTCTATAAATCGCCTATAATAACCAAAAAATCCAAGAAAACTATGTACCTCTGTTTGAGTAGTAGGAGTGGGAATAAGCAAAAGTATTTGTATTTTGGCTAGGTCTACCTGAATGCCAGCTGCTGAAACATAGTGTCCTAGGATAAGTCCTTCAGTCATCATCATATAGCATTTTTCGTGGCTTAAGCAAAGCCTGGTAGCAATGCAGCGTTGTAGGACTTTTTCTAGGGTGTCCAATGCTGGATCAAAATCATCTCCATATGGTGTAAATTCATCCATGTATACTTCAAGTCCATCATTTATTAAATCTGAAAAAAATACTAAGGATAGCCCTTGGAATGTGGCAGGAGCATTACATAAGCCGAAAGGTAGAACTCGATAGGAAAATGTTCCCCAAGGACAAGTAAAAGTAGTTTTGTCTTGGTCTTCAGGGGCAATCTGAATCTGATTGTATCCACTGAAGCCATCCAAGAAAGAAAAGAATTTCTTTCCTGCTAGAGTATCTAATACTTGGTCTATGAATGGGAGAGGAAAGTGGTCTTTTTGTGTTGCTTTATTTAACTCCCTATAATCCACACAGATTCTCCATTTCCCATTCTTTTTTGGTACCACCACAAGCGGAGAAACCCATTTACTATCAGAGATAGGATAAATAAAATTGACATCTAAAATTTTTTGAAGTTCAGCTTTTACCACATCTTTTAGATGAGGATTAAGTCTTCTTTGAGGTTGATGAACAGCTTTGGCATCCTTTTCTATATAAATGTGGTGTGTACATAACTGGGGGTCAATTCCTTTCATATCAGGGTAATCCCATGCAAATGCTTCTTTATATGTTGTTAGCAACTAGATGAGCTTCATTTCTTGTTCAGGTGTGAGGTTGGCATTAATGTTTAAGGTTTTTCACAGTTCAATTTCCACAATTTTACTATTTGCAAGAGAAGTAACAGGTATTGTTTGATCATGTGTATCTTTCAGAGGATCTTCTTCTAATTCATTATCAAATGCTGCTTCTATCATGTGACACTTTGTGCAAGTTCTAGTTTGGCTAATAAAATTATTAATGGCATCATCTTCTGTTTGGTTTTTAAAATCAAGTGCCTCTTGTATAGTTAATGGAGATCTAATGTTATCAGTAAGGTATGATACATGGTGCTTATTAGTTTTAATTATTGTGACACTTGGCTGCGCTAGAGGATATAGAACTAAATTCTTGATATTTGGTCCTTTGGTTATGGTCATATTTCCTTGCCGGCAGCCAATGTAAGCATCGGCAGTGGCAAGCCAAGGACTACCTAAAATCAGCGGATTTCCATCAAGTCGGGTTTTTGGATTGATTATCAGGAAATTGGTTGGGTATTCCTAGGAATCAACAGAGACCATGACATCATGTGGAGTACCCTCCGGCCTAACCACAGATCGGTCAGCCAATTCTAGCAAAGTAGAGGTGGGTTCTACAGATGTAATGCCGAGCTTTTGGCAAGTAGTGGTTGTTAAAATATTAATTGCAGCTCCTAGATCAACTAAGGCATTAGACAGGGTCTGACCATAAATTTGAACACTTACAATTGGATTTCCTGGATCTTCATATTTAATGGGTGTTTCTTTCCCTGATAGTAAATCAGATAAAGTGCCGACTACTTGGACCCTTGGATTATTTGTTATATTCCTCCTTGGTTTCTTTATGCACGATTCTTTGATAGTTTTTGCGTATATGGGAATGTCTTGAATGGATTGGAGGAATGGAATTTTTATGTACAGGTTTTGTAATTCTCCCAGAATGTCAAAATCAGGATATTGTAAAGGTCGAGGTATGACTAATCATTCTGGGAATGGAGGAGAGGGTGTGGTTGCTTGATTATGAATTTGCTGCTTATTCACATCCTCTTGTTGCAACATATGTTCTCCTGGTAACTGATCTTCAATATGAACTGTTTTATTTCCCTCAGTTTCAATAATATGTCCAGATCTTAACTAAAGATCATTACACTCCCTCAGGTCGGGTCCTATTTCTAGTGATTCTATAATTTGGAGAGATTGGACCGGTCTGTTATTTGGATTGGGGTTGGGTTGGGCTGGGAGTTGAGGTCTCAGATTAGACTGGGGATTTTGTTGTAAGGCTGGCAGTGTAGGTTGAGGGAGCGGAATAGTTCCTATTGGCTGATGCATCGGTCTCTGCCAGTTTGTCTGCCAGGCTGAACTTTGTGAAGTAGGGGGAGTCCATTGTGGAGGGTATGGGCTACTTTGCCAATATGGTGGAGTGTAAGGGAAATTCGGCCAACCAGATTGGCTTGCTTGGTTCAGCCACGGGTTTGAAGAAGGAAACGACTGTGGTGACCAGTTTGGAAATGGAGGTTGGGGTTGACTTTGCCACATATTATATTGTTGAGCATTATATTGTGGGGGCTGAAAAGAAGAAGTTGGGTCTGAAAACATACCAGATTGTCTCGGCTGCCACTAACGGCACTGGTAGATCAAGTACATCGATTCTGGTTCTTCTTTCGCTTCCTTATATACTGCTTTCAATCCAAGAAGTGAGGGGCAGCTCTCCGTAAGGTGATCTTTTGTGCAGATGGTGCATGTTTGGATTGTATCCAGTGGACATTCCTTGTGACTATGCTTTTTCTTGCATCGGGGACAGAAGATCACCAAATTTTGTTCTGCCTCCATTTGCTTTTGTTTAGCCTGCATAATATCAAGTTGTGTAGTTAGTGTCCCCAGAATATCAGTTTTAAAATTTTCCAATAAATTTCCAATTTCTACCCGTGTTACTCCTTCTGTTGAAATTTTATTATCTCTTACAAACCGATCATGTTCTACCGGTTTTACTCTTGTGCTACCTCTCGAGCTCCTGATACATAAATCAATAATGTCAACAAAATTCTCTTGATAAATATCCCCTTTTCCCATTATGTTTAATTCTTCGATCCATTGTTCCTTCATGCTCCTTATCAATGCAGTTTTTAACACATTATCAGGTAAAGGTAGTGATGCATAAGGAGATCTTTGTAGATTGTACTGGAAACGTTCCACATACTCCTCTAATGTTTCATTCAGTCTAGCTATCATTTGGAATATTTCGTCCTTCAGTTCTCTAGACCTGCAATTATCCTGATATTTTTTTAGGAAGGATTCTTTGATTTGATCCCAGTTATTTATAACCCCACCACCTAATCCCATGAACCATCTTAAAGCAGCCCCTTTTAATGTAGAGGGAAATAATTTCAGTTTCTGGGGATCGGTGGTGTAATCATATCCCCTGCACAACACATCAAATTCAAATAAAAATGCATCCGGGTCTTCCGATGTGAGACCGTGAAATGTAGAGATATGTTGAAGAGGGATTGCTTTCATAGGCGCATTTGCTACAGAATCCACTATAGGGTATTGTAATGTAGAAGTTTGAGTGTTTGGCTGATTTTGAGCCATAGGGTCGAATATATGCCAATAACCTTCTGGGATATCTAGGAGGGTATTCCTAGGTTGAGAGGGAATGGATTTGAGAGGAATAGTTTTAATAGCACTTCCTCTATTTGGGATAATGAGAATGCTGATGTCTGAGGGGATTGGGCTCCTTCAACAATGATTTTTGCAGCACTCCCCTTGTCTAGGCTATTTAATGGCTGATTTGTTCCAATAGGAGATCTTGGCTCCTCGGTTTCCCCTGTTTCTCCTTCTCCTTCACAAAGATTGCTGAAATTCCCTTCCTACAATAGTTCTGGAGTAGAATTTTCAATTTCTTGAAAGTCCTGCTCTTCAGTTTGACTATGCACCTTAGCAAAGGCTACAGATGGTGATCCAGTGGCCTGAAGGGAACTAGTAGGCTGCTTAGAAATGATTTTCCTGGGTCCTACTGATGGCTGAGATTCTCCTTTCCTGTAGATTTCATCTATGAAGGTCGTTCGGCCAAGGGTCACTGGCCCCTTAGCTTTTTTAGGCTTGAATGGAGGTTTGGTATTTTTTTCTGGTTTTTTCTACTTAGTCATGCACTCAAATGAACTACTAAATTCTATTCAAACAAAGAAATAGCAAATCTGTTAGGAAAGCGGACAGAGGAGCAGGGCTTTTACATGCTCCGTACACAGGTTCTTACCTTTTGTTTTTAAAATCCAACTCTTCCCTAGCAGGTTCGTACACTACTTTGCAAAAAAAGGACAAATGGATACACTCTTTCCCCAACAACGGTGCCAAAATGTAGAGCTATAAAAAGGGTCTCTTTCACCTCTAATTACCTCACATTAATATGTCAATCCGGGAGCGTTTTGTTATTTCAAAGAGTGTCTCAGTATGAGGCTATCATTTTTCAGAGTAATGCTAGTAGTACAGTGTTCAGAAATACAAACGTAAATGGATGCTTGTCTTCAACTAAGCTACTTCAAAAGAGTAAATCACACACTCAGCAAACTAGGCAACTTATCAGTCAAGGGTTCGGTAGCGATAATCCATCCCTTTGGAAACTGTTGGAAAGGAAATTAGAGAACAGACCATGGATCTGGGAACTAGACAGTAAATGCCGAGGCTCACTACAGCCTTGGATCGTCTCCCACACCAAAACAACAAATGCTAGTAAATGGAACAGCATATAAGAAAATGGAACGACAAATAAGAAATCGAACAGCAAGTTTGTAATGGAACAACAATTCTGAAATGGAACAGCAATTTTGAAAAAGGAACAAAATTTAAACAACTAAGTCTCACAAGCAGTAATCAAACTTAATCTACTAACTCAAATGCATTAATCGTAATCAAACAACAATCTTTCACTCTTAAGGCAAACCAAACATCACACACTAATGGAACAACACTGATTACTGATAAATTATGGAACAGCGCTTGGAAACCATATACGCTCACAACACACGTAGCTAGTAATCTAATCAAAGCATCAGTCTCAATTAAAAGGAATACGAATGCATTTCAAAATGGAACAACATGGCTTCTGAATCCAACAATCGTAAAGAACACAACTTTCAAGATGAATCTTGTAACATGAATGTACAGCACAAAATCTCTGTGATAAGATAGTAACAGTATTCAGTTAAGACTAATAATATTCAATCAACTCTGAAAGGAACGGTAATACGATGCAGAGTCAATATGATAGTTTTGCTCGTAGAAATCTTAATGAATTAAACTTAACAGAGCATGTGATGTAAACTTATAAAGTATATCAGATTACCAAATAACGACGATAAGCAAACCACGCAGAAATCAAATCGTAATAATACAGGAGCAAGTGTCCTCCAGGGCCAGGCCCTTAGCCTCCAGGGGTACACTGCTTGAGGTTAATCCAGATGCAGAGATGAAATAATCACCAAGTTTGTATTAATGCATGAAACAAAATTAGAATGAACCAGTTCTTATCGAGACTCGATGATCAAATTTTTGATCTTAACAGAAATTACATAAAAGCATAATCATGTCGAACTCCTCTCGAGCTAACAATGTTATCCCTTTTATATGGGTGACAGCGGAGATGTCTAGGTATAAAAATAGATAAGGCAGGGATCCCTCAGGATCAAGGATCCTGAGGGATTCGCCGAACCATTAATCCTTAATCATCTCTTTTCCCTCCTCCGCCGAGCTGGTGTCTTCTCCTCCTTTTCAGGGCCGATTTTCTTTGATCTGCTTAGCCTTGTTTGCATTCGGTCTCCCGTCAAAGAGACAGCGGTTACCTCCTCCTTGTCCTTACCTTTGGAACAACAACTCCTCGTTTTCACCCCTTCCTGCACGAGGGAATGACAATTGTTAGCAGTTAAGTCTTGCATATTAATCTCACATGTTTTGTTATAATTCTTTATCGTTTTCCAAGTTCATGATGCAAAAAGGTTTACAAGTTCTACTAAAAAGCCACTGAAATGATCATCAAAAACATACCTTTTTAGTACTCCACATTTGTGCTTCCTGGAGTGAAGGCATCAATGAAGCTCTTCTTGGCTTCCATGAAGGCTTCCTTAGCACACTCCAAATCACACTCTGGTTCTTTCATCGAAGCCTTGCGAACCCAAGTACTATCTTTAGGTTGCATGCCTTTATCATCCCATATCGTAATTCCACTTCAGAGAAAAATATTCATGGTAGGGTCTTCCTTGCATGGTTCAGACCTCATTATTTGCAGGTTTTGAGTCGGGGGAGGTTGGAGCACTCGCTTGTCGCACAGCCTAGCTATCAGTGTGGGACAATCCTCCATCTCATGGTCAAACAATGTACACTATAGACATCACGACTGCATTGGATTTGTATAATCATGGGCATAATGTCCTAGCCCTCTGCAATTGTAACATATCAGTTGTCTGCAACCCCTTCCAGGTCCTCCTCCACCTCGGCCTTGTCCGTGCCCCTGAAATATTGTTTGCATCATCCTGTGTTCTGGTGAAGGGGTCGTGTTCGGTTTGAACTCTGTAGGTGGGAGTCCTATCCATCATCAGCTCATAGCTTCTACATGTGTTCTCATCATGTCCCATTGATCTACAGAAATTACAGAACAATTGTTGCTAATTCTGCGTGTACTTCTACAACAGATGACAATTCTCCGCAATATGCTTTCCCCCTATTTGACAAATCGCGCACCACAAAGCAGGCACCGTGCTAGGTCCTACTTGTACCTCCAGTCTTAACGGCATTGTCCCTCCTCCCACAAGGTAATTTGCGAACACCAGGAAATGGTCCTTTTCATGACCCTGACCCTTACATTTAACACACCATATCTCCTCACGCACCTCCAGGTGAGCTGTCTTGTCTTGTTTCAGACTCTGCATCTCAAGGCATAAGTTTTTCAACTACGTGTGGATCTACTAAACTCCTAGGTTTGGATCCTATATCAGGGTCTCATGCAGTCTCATCGTGATCTCCAAGGCCTTTGCCTAAGTAGTTAACCTCTTTTGTGACAACGCATTCCTTTAATGTGGCATTAGCGATGCTACAAACCATTCGCAATGATGTACATCCGTCAAAGTCATATTGGCTTCACAAATTATGCACTTCAGTCTCTGATCTAACTCCCAAGGAGCCTTTCCTAGTATCATTGTGATCTCCTTGAACCTAATGACCAACTACGCCTTTGACTTCTGTTTGCTAAATTCTTTGCAATTTGGATATCCGCAACCCCCGCATTCGGATTGTCATTAGGATACTTAATATACCAGGTTAGCATGCGATCCTGCAAAGTGCTGACTAACGTCTCTTTCTTTATATTATCATCTATGACTCCTTGTGCTTCCCATGCAACACTTATCATGAACCAAAACTAGTCTAGATCTTCATTTCCTATTCCCTTGAATACTAGCAACTTTATCGCGATTTCCATATCGACTCACGGTGGTGGCAGAGGTGGTATGGGTGAAGATGGGGGTGAAGGTGGTGATGCTAGTGGTGGTGTGGGTGGGGGTGGTGTGTGCGGAATCCTCTGCCTTATCAAATTGATCGCACTTCTTGGTGACACCTTCGTGAGATCTTCCTCGCCCCCTCGCAAAGGTGAAATCAAGGGGCTAGTTTCTAGTTCTCCACTTCCTTCATTTCTATAAATTCTTCCACTTCACGTAGCCCCGAACATCAATGTATTCGCATAATCTACTTTTCACACAGTAGCATTTTAATCCAAGTGTTCAGAGACTTAACATACTTACCTCACGGTCCTTTGACAAAGGTTGTTCTACCTCACTATAGTTGATTGAAGTATCTACCGCGAACTCAGTAATGAATCCTCCTATAATCCAATCGAGCCAGTGATCAACAGCATGTGCAATATTATCCTCCGATGTTTCTAATCTCCGCACCGATTCTGGAGTCCACACAATATGATTATCGAGTCTCCACCTTCCTTGGCTATCTGCTAGCTTTGCGATCCACTTGTACAGTTCAGTAGGGAAAGATGCGAAGAAAATTTCACGGATTTTTGTGTATAGGTAGAAATCTAACCACTTTTCCTTTGATGGTCATGGATTCCTATTTTCCTGTGCCATGAAATCGTGAATCATCCTATCCAACTAGTATTCAATTTCTTTCTTAGTTGGATTCCAATGATACGACATCAGACATATCTATGTAGATTCCAGTCCCAGCAGTGAAACCATTTGTTGGCTTGTTGGGGCCTGACCTAGGTTCAGAGTTAGATATCCAAACAAATCCATGTACCGCTAGCCCTTTTGGCAATAGTCCGTAGAGAACTGAATGAAGTCTCACCTGAATGAGTATGGGGGGGTGCTCGAACTAGGTTTTCGCACCCTTGAGATGTCTTAGGGGTCGATTTTGTCCAACCGTGAGTACCTTCGTGCAGGTCACTTTGTGCTTTCCTGACCTGCAAGGCCTTCAGGCCTTTGTTATACTTGACTTCGCGTAGCCCTAACCAGCGGTTGTGGGGCTTTTGCGCTACTGGGGTAGCAATCTGCATTGTTTCCTCAAGTCACACCATGTATCTTACTTATCTTCTTATGCCAGTGAGTTATCTTCACATAAATAGTTACCTTTTATTATATTTACTTACTCAGCACATTTAAATAAGTTTGCGCAGCAACATAACAGTAAAATTGCAATTCATACCCAATATAATTCAATGCATAAACATGAAAAGATACACAGAAATATGGTAAAACTTCTCTTTATTAATTCTTCCAATTGGTTACAAACTCGACCTACCATGCGCACTCAGTTGCAAACTACTAGGTCTCTGCGCACTCAACTGCAGAGCTTTCTCCTACTCTATGACCCAAAGACATGACTTACACTTCGAATCAGTGCTTCATTGACTCCTTAGGTTCATTGATTCATCATTCAATTATCTCTCTTTACACCTAGAGCCTCACTCTATTTATACAATCCCATGGTCTGTGGACCATGGGTAGATCTTCCAAACTGACATTACTTTACAAAATCAAGGGTGGACAACCCTATGACTCTATTATGACTTTGTGCTCTGCGCCCACAAATAGCGGAGTCTTTATAATGGACTTTGTCAAACTTGGGCTTTAAGCCCCAAAACATGCCTTGGGGGGATCCCATGCCCAACAGTAGAAGTGAAGCTATAAAACATTCACGATGCTGACTATATGAGAGCTACATGTTAGCTTCTCGAATTTGACACTTCAACCTTTGATCTAATTCCTGTGGCATCTCATCGACCCTCATTATGATTTCTTTGAATCCAATTACTGACTATGAGTCAGACTTAGGCTTATTAAACTTCTTGTTTAAAACTGCCTTAGTCTCTACTAGCGATGCAAGAGGATTATCGAAACAATACTTAATATACTAAGTTAACGAGTGGTCCTACAGAGAGATAACCGACTATGCCTTCTTTATGTTGTCATCAATAATTTGTTGCAATGTCCACACAGTATTTGCAACAAACCAGAGCTGTTCTGTATATTCACTTCCTATGCCTATGAAAATTGGCAGCTTCATCGTGTTTTCCATGTTCAATGGTGGTGGTGGAGGTGTATGTGGTGGAGGTGGAGGTGGTGGTGGAGTGGACGTATGATTTACTCGAGTAATCTGAGGTGGAGTGGAAGGTTGATGTACTCAAGGAATCCCCTGAGTGATTAGTTGAACAACGCTTCGTCACAAAGTCTGTTACACCCCTTTGTCGTCACATAAAGGAGGTCCAATCAATGGAATATACTATGGTCCTGATCCTTCGCGGTTCTTAAAGAGTCGTCCACTTCGTGTATCTCTGAACATCAAGGTAATGGAATCACCTGTTTTTCACATAACGACATTTTAATGCAAGTATTCAATGATCTTACGTACTTACCTTTCCGTCCTTTGAAAAATCTCCACTCTACTTTGTTGTAACTGACTGAGGTATCAAATGCAAATTCTGTAACAAATCCTCCTACAAATCGATCGAGCCATAGATTGACAGCCTACGCGATCTTATTTTAAGAGGCTTCTAACCCTCACACTAATTCTGGAGTCCACACTATAGGACTGTCAAGCTTCTACCTTCCTTGGCTATCTGTCAATTTAGCCAACCATTCATACAACTCAATGGGGAAGGTGTAGAAGAAGATCTCGTGTATCTCCGTATATACATACCTTTTCAACCACTCTTGTTTTGACAGGGGAAAATTCGTATTTTATTGCGCTGCAAACTCGTGAATCTTCTGATCCAAACAGTTTTCAATTTATTTCTTGGTCAGATTCCAATGATGCGACATCACACATCTCTTTCAAGTAGATCCTGGTCTCGAAAACAGAACCATTTGTTGGCTTAGGGGGTCCTGATCCAGGTTCAGAGTTAGTTGTGCCAACCAACAAATCCATAGACCACTGGCCCTTTCGGCAAAAACCTACATAGCACAGGCAGCAGTCTCACCCAAAGCAGTATGGGGGGATGCAAGAACCAAGTTTCTACATCCAAAGACTAGTGTGATGCCTTTTATCGCCCCAGATCTGCCTTCACACAGATTGATACACTCTTAGGGAACGCTGCTGCAACTTTGTTAAAACAGTGTTCATACCTTCATGAAGTTCTATGATCATTCTCTGTGGACGTTTAATAGTCAATTTATCTTCTTACGCTCATCAAAGAACAACCCTAAATTAGTGTTCACGCATATCTACATAATTTATTAGTAAACATCATAGAACACATAAGAGTTTTCATGAAAATATGTAAACATGCATTGCGTACATCATTAACACTTATTCGAAAGAGTCACACAACATTCACTCAATATTTCATTGACATCAAATATCGTAAATATGCAAGAATTATTTGTAAACTATCTTTATTGATCTTCAATTCAAGATTACAGACTCAAAACTACCCCGCACACTCAGTTGCAGGGGTCCGCACGCTCAATTGCGAACTCTACCTAGGCCTCTACGCACTTAGCTGCAGAGCCTTTCTTCTCCTATCTGACCCACTTCTTTTTTCTATCACTTCTCTTCTATTGACCCATTTCTTATCAATCTATTGCCTTAGATTCTCTAAGACACACCTATTTATAGCCTTTTTCATACAATGCCATGATCTGCAGACCATGGGTGGATCTCAAAACTGACTCAAACTTTACATAAAACAAGGGGCTAAATCCCTTTTACTCCTAGCCATCTACATGCTCCGCATCCAAAAATCATGGAGGATTTACATTATTTACACAAAATGTTCCAAAACTTGGGTTATATAACCGAAAAATTGACCCAGGGGACCCCATCCCAACACCACAGTTGCTTTTGGCATGAGGTCAGTGTCCTGGTTTTGTTTTGGCTATCCCATCTCCACATCAATTTGTTCATCCATCAGATCATCCTATTGATCAAGTTCCTATTCCTGTGCCTACTCACCCTATTCCTCATCTGCTGCTGGTGGATTTGAGTCTTCAACCTGTATCAGCCCATTTTTCATTGTCTATGTGCCTTTAACTTCCTCCTATTCCATTTCATGGACCTATTGTGCTTCCTTCTCTCTTCTTCGCATCTCTTATTCTTATTTGCACTTTTTCTCTACTTCCTGCAACTTCCTCTCTGTCTCTTCCAGTCTTTTTTTATCTCTCCTGTTTTGTGCTCCTCTTCTCTCACATTTTCACCTATTTTATTCTATCTCCAAAGCTACTCTCTCAACAAGTGGATCTTCCTTATGTTAGTGTTTGTATCTGCATCCCTCCATCAATGATCAAATTTCTCTTTTTGCATGCATGTTAGGTGTCCCATCTAATCAATTGCATTCCATTAGGTCATGGATCAACTGATGGTAGTGGTTTTATGTCAATTTCCCTCATGTCATTCATCTGATGACCTATTGTCACATTTTTTAGGTTATTTACTATCATCCAGTTTCATTTCATTCATTAAAATCAGTTTTAGGGTTTTGTCTCACTAGGTCTACGGTTTGTCATCATAGTCATCCAAAACTGAATAAAAGGTCAGCAGGGACATGAGGAAGATAAATAAATTCATAAAATCATAAATTTTACTTTTGTTAGGCTCCATAAATTTGTTTCACCTCAAAACCCTGTTTTGAGGTGAAAACAAGATTTTTTCCATTTCATGTACAAATTTCATGTAATTTCAAATGTTTCTGTAATAAGTTCAGCAGCTGCTCTTGGTCACCTTGCCAACTCCCGCCACTACAAAAGACAAAAGCACCTATGCATCAGTCCATCAAGTGATCAAGAAAAGTCAAACTTCAAATGGAAAACAGAGTTTTTAAAGAAAAATGACTAAGACTTTAGGAAAGTGAGTTTGGTAAATGAAAAAATTAAAGCAAAGGGGATATAAAGCTCTTCTATGTGTTTGAAGTCTTCATCTTTTGCAAGTGATTGAGCTAAAGGCAAAAAATCATGTTTTTGGGAGAAAGAGGCGAAACTGAGCAAAAAACTCGAAATTTCACTGGTATTGCGCACTTGGGCTTTGGCGCTACACACCTACCTGGCGCTATGCACCTGGCATAGGTTTTACACTGAGATTTGTTCGGGTGCTACGCATACAAAGTGCGTTGCGCACCTAAGAGGCAGCACTACGCACCTATTTGTTGAGCTTCAAAATGATTTTCATCACCTTCCTCTGCTTCGAATTTCACAATTAACCTCTCATCAAGTAAGTGAAGCTTCTCATCTTGTCTAGCAAGGAGTTTTTCATCAGTTGTGGTGATTTGTATGTCTCTAAAAATAAAACCCTAGCTTTCCTCCAAATTTTTTTGTAAATTTGCATAGGGTATTGTCTTTTGCTATTTTTATTCCCTTACATTATCTTCCTACACCCCATTCCGATACACTAAATTTCCCTAAATCCCTTTCTCTTTCCCTTTCCCAAAATAGCACCCACTTCCCAAACCCCATTCCCATTTACTAAACCCTAACCCTTTACTCTATTCCCAAACCATAACCCTTTATTCTATCCCCAAAACCCTAACTCCCATTTCCCATTCCCTCATCTACATTCATAATATCAGCCATTCCCTCCTTTCGCAAAACAAAATAGTAGTCACTTCCTACATATATTACTCACCCTAATATTTTAAAAATCTCTTCATACTCATCAGTTTTCACTCCAAATTCATAAGTATGGAGACATATTCAGACTATGGGAGGGAAGATGAAACTTTTAGTGATTCCTCTCGAGAAGTTCATGTGCCAAGAAAACCACGTAAAGGAGGGAAAGTCATCTGGGAGGAGCCCACCACTCTCACAGAATTACTTGCTTGCCCTCTTGCTGTAACTTGTTTTCAACACCAGTCTTGTTATCAGTTTTGTGAAATGGTAGAGAGGGTGAAATATCATCATGAGCTTGCTAGGTTATTTGTTCTTCATCTTCACAATGGCCAGGTGAACCTTGCTGGTGTCTCTTTCACCTTCAGACCTGAAACCATTGCAGCAGCAACAAGCATCCCTAATGTAGGTGAATAGTGGAGTAAGGGGTAGCTTGTGGGTAAAAAGCATTATGAGCCTTATATTAAGGCTGGTTATCACAGGCAAATCAGTAGGGTTTTTCCTTTTAAATACTTACAAAACACTTATGTTCCACTCATGAAACTCATTATCAAGTACTTTACCTGTGAAGGGAGGTTTTGTCATCCATATACATACCATGTCAGATTGTTGATGCATTTCACAAGCGTGAGGATGATGAACCTCCCATTCTTTATATGCAGGAATATTGAGAAGATGGCTCTATATGTGCAAAGGAAACCTTTTCCTTAGCAGTTCAGCAACATTTACCATTTCTTATTGATTAAAATTGTTGTTTTGCATCAGCTAAGCTTGCTAAACATACCATGGGATACTTTCATTGCACATGATATTTTCAAAGGTCCTCAGGTGACTCCATCGGTGCTTCAAGAGGAAGGAGGGCCTTCAAACTAGCCAGATGTTCATGAGACTGAAACTACAGGTGTGCCAGTGTTTGTCACTTATGAGAAAGGAACCAAGAGACTTTTTGTTGCTGCCAAATGATTACTATCTCGACCAGGGGTGGAAAGGGTCTCGTTTTCTTCACTGGATCATAGGAAAATGCTATCTTCACCAGGGGTGAAAGGGGATTTTCCTTCTTCTTCAGATGAATAGGTACATGGTAGAGACAAAGGAAAGCAACAGGTGCATGTAGAGGGCCCTACTGAAGGGAAAAACAGGGATTTTGTTTTGATTGAGGATGAAAACACTGATTTGAACTCTCAAAGCTCATGACTCAAGGATATAATCATCAAAGAGAAGGAAGCTAAAATCCAAGCCTTATCACTTGACCTTGAGAGGGGAAAATGGATCATTAACTTTCTTGAGCAGGAGAACAAACAACTGGAGGACAAACAAACTATTATGGAGCTGCAAACAATTAGAGAAAACAGGCAAGTGGCAAAAAAAAGAAAAATCATGATGACATCTCTTGAGCAAGAAATTGAGGCTGACTAGGAATCATGGTTAGAGAGGGCAAACATTCATGTGGAGAAATTTCTTGAGAAAGTGTTTCAGGGAAAACTAGTGTCAATTCAAACTGCTAGTCCCACTAAGATGGGTAGCTACCTTAGAAACAAACAATCAAAGCAATTTGAGATTTCCTTTAAGTGTAATAGATAAGAGGGAAGAAAAGAGGACCAACCTGGATCTTCCGCTTGGATCCTTGCTTGATTTCTCTTTCCCTTGATAGAATTTGCCACTTCTATCCTACTTGTCCCGCTTCAAAGAGCACCTATAGAGTCAAAGTAACAGAAAACCATCAAAGCATCTCTATCTAAAACATCATAAGCAATGGAGAATCAGAACACATTGACCATACAATTGCATTCATAAACAATAAGATTCACAAATACACGATTATATGGACGAAAAATCAAAGAACTTTATTAATAGCAAAAGAGAGGATTGCAACCCAGGTGTCTGATCCAGCATCATCCTCCCAGCATAGAAGCCCTCTTCACCTCATGAAAAGCAAGATCACCCAAAAATACAATGTCTTTTCTCATAGATAAACCAACAACACTTCCTTACAAATTACAAAAGTCTAGCCTCCAGATCTCTCAGATAAGGGATCCATTTATAGATGTCTTGCAAGGGTGTGAGTTAGCTCTGGTTTTTTGATTGGTGTCATTCCAACGATAGTTCTTGGTTCCACTTGGATATCTCATTGATCTCTTACTCATCCCTGGGGGAATTCAGAGAAGCAAGTGTCCTAGGAGAAGTTTTTGGAAGATTCCATGAGCTTCCACTTAGCAAACTATCTATACCATTTGTCTATTCTCACTCATTGCACCTTACAAAAGGAAATTCCAGTATGCATCACACCTGGATAGTGTGGCAGCCAATATGCATCGCACCTTGACCATAGAGAAATTAGTATGGTCCAGTTTTGGCCAGTTCTGAGTGGTTTTTCAAGTGGAACTTTTGGGAAAATATGTAATCAATTGACCATGATCCTTTAGTTTATGAAACAACACTTTTAGGGACTAAAGATCCCTTGGTTTATTGACATATGAGTTTGGGGTTGCAGTGCCAAAATATGTCTATAACAGTTGCCCCCTAAAGCATGAGGTCGTAAATCTTCTGATGTCAGGTGAAATGCTTTATCATGAGGATCCGAGGTATTTGAACTGGAAGGTGACCTGTATAAGATACAATACAATACATCATCATCATATTATTTTCATGATCTAGCTGAGGCGGGTATTCCCATGCTCAGCTTCATAAATTCATGTTCATGTACGTAAGATAGAGTGATTCTTCATATGAAGAGTCATCTACTTTTGCTTAGATGACTATCTGTGTAGATTCCGTGCGCATTTGATGTCTTTATGTTCCTGAATATATCGCAACCCAGATGGATGAAACTAGATCCGAGGTTTTCAAACTCGTTCAATCTTCACCAGATGTACAAGTCGATCCATGTGAAAAGATGTTTTGAAGTCGAATATGGAAAGACATCGCCTGATTACCAACCAATAATGTAAGTTGTTAACAAGCGCAAGAGGAGTCACCGATAACGATAATGACCCTCAAGGTACTACAATACAATTCACATGGTGTGAATATATGAGCCGATGTCTAACACCATGCAAAATATTCTTGTCGAAGGTCATTGATGTAAACATGTTGCTGGAAGTGAGAAACTTGCCATTAAGGCATGCAAGCTTCAAAGTACTGAAAGGGTTGTTTCTAAGTCAACTTCTTGGATAATGAGTTGATGTCGACAAGAAGTGACCTATCGTAGGAGGGCCTTGATGTATCCCACATCTATGATGTGAAACGGAGCAAATGATTTTTTTTGAGGTTAAAACGATCTGATGATATAAGGTTTAGGAATGGTGGTCATGAACAATTAAGGGTGGAGGTATTGTAGTGGATGAAGCGTTAGCTGGATGGTAAATTCTCTGAATGACTTCTCTTGAACATGTCGGCGACACTGATATGGATTGGTAGCATTAACCCCATGGATGGTATGGAGGACCAGTGGTGATATGGTGAATGGAATAACCCAACCCAACTCAATCATGGTGATGGAGTGAAAGTGTCATGTTCAAGAGCGACCTGCTACCAATAAAATTCTTCAAGTTTTCTTCCATTTTTCCCCAGTCATTGCTGACCAGTACCTCTTTATTTTTGTCAAGATTGAGGAGGATAACATATGCTTGGTCTATATTTTTTCCTTCGGGAAAACCTGTCGCTATGTTTTTAGCGAGCCTAGCATCAGTGAGACTTGTTCTTGACTGGGTGGACAAGTTTGTCGCTATTGTTTTAACGAGTTTAACAAAAAAGATAACTTGGTACTTTTCTTGTTTAGAGAGTTTGAAAAGGGACAAAAAGGAAACTCTAATAGTCCTTTTTCGTAGCATAATCCCTTAAATCTGAAAAAGCATAAAATAATATGAAAGGGATGACTTTTTGATCGCTTTAACGAGCCGAAGAATACAAGCGCTCGATCCTTTTGTTTGATAATCCCTTAGGTCCAAAAAGATTAAAATGTATAGGAGGGATGGCGTTTGCTTTTCCTTTAATGAGCTGGAAAGGCCAATGGCTCGAAAGTCTTTTTATATTTAACGAGTCTAAAAAGAGTTTAAAAGCGACTCGTTTTTTAGGAACGAGTGGTATTTTCAGGTAGTAACTGGTTCCATGCAAGTTTGGAACCTCTCAAAACATGGTAGTGTGAAGAGGGTGGCAATTTGAATCACTCGTCGCAGATGTTCCTTTAAAGGGTAAACAATCAAGTGGAAGCATATGATCAGCCAAATGAAAGGAGGTGATGGTAGGAACACAACCAAGGTTCGAAAAGGCTGATAATAGGGAAATCACAAAGGTTATTTACCAAAGCTGGATTCATTTTTTAATGAGCTTGAATCGAAAGAAACTATGCTCAATGGCAGGTTTATTTTTTAACGAGCTTGAACCTTGCCGGAACATTGCTCTTACCAGTCGTTTGAAGATGTCTCTTGGTAGATTTATTTTTTAATGAGCTTGAACTCTACTATAACATGTGCTCATTTTCCTTTTTATGTAGGCTAGAAATGACCAAGCTACAAAGCTAGAAAAACTAAAAAGCTAAAAGGTTGAGAATGCTAAAAAGCTAAAAAAAGTCAAAGGTTGTTTTTTACTTGCATACAAAGGTTTGCATGCCCCTAGGTCTTTCAGAAAAGGAGAGTTTCTAGGTTACCATATGGAAGTCCCTGTGGTTAGGCAAGATTGTTTCTGTCAGCAGACAGAAATCTCTTCCTTGGCTTTGTCCATCGAAATAGACGAAGGTGAGTGGTGAGCTTCCAAGCACATAACATACAAGGAAATACCTGTTTCAGATTGATGACATATCCAACAAGGAAATGATTTTTCAATCCAATCATATAACCTTTCAAGGAAATATCTGTTTTAGACTGATCACATAACCTACAAGGGAATGTTTTTTTTTAGTCCAATCATATGACCTTCAAGAAAATATCTCTTTTCCTCTGGGTTTGCCTGCTGAAGCAGACCAGGGTGCATGCCCCCTAAAATCCATGACATTCACCGAACTACTCCCAGTAATTAAGTGGATGGAATGAAGGTTGAAGAGACATTGTTGAAGCAAAGAGACCATTTAGGGATGATGGTTGATTCGTAACTATGTTTGAACCGGGAAATGAAAGCTGGTTGACTAATTGCACCAGTTTGCCTTCATGCGGAAAACACATCACTCGAAGGAGTGTGGAAACAATCTCTTCCATGCTATATATATAGTCATTTCCAAGAAGTAGATTGTAATCTAAAGGCCCTTGAACTACCATCACGTTCAAATCAACGGTTTTCTTTCTCAAAGTTATCGGTAAATTTGGAAGGATCCGTAATGGTCGACTGGTTCCATTGTTGAAGCCTGACAAATTTTGTTTTTCAGGCAAAAGCGATGGTGAACCAATCACTTTCCAAGCGGTTGAGGAAATGATACTCACTGAAGCCCCTTCATCTATGATAGTGCTAGACATGATCATTTTGTAAACTTTTACTATGATTTGGAATGGTACATTAGATGGAAGCCGGGGTTTTTCTAGTTGATTCCAATCAAAGAAAATGACTAGACTGCACGGAGGAAGTATCAGATAAATGGCTGGATAAATCTCATGAACTAGGGGGTTTTCTTCCTGTTGTAAAGGAACGGGTGGATTCCCCCCAAGTTCATTAGACTCTGTATTGACAAAAATAATTTGAACGGTGTCATTATCATTCTCTATGGAAATTGTAATTGTATCATCCAAAGGTGGTCCTTCTGAAGGTAAGACTGGGTCGACTGCCATCTCGACCAGTTCAATTTGGTCCAGTATGGCCTCAGAAGGTTTACTTTCAATGATAAGTGATTCGATCGACAATTGAGTAGCTTTGGAGATAGAATAAAATAGGTGAAAATGTGAGAGAAGAGGAGCACAAAACAGGAGAGATAAAAAAAGACTGGAAGAGACAGAGAGGAAGTTGCAGGAAGTAGAGAAAAAGTGCAAATA
>Ga0181471_100155_pt1 | contig 20096 bp, 10 predicted proteins | sample InSIn5gowninarea_FD_119083 | JGI IMG/M metagenome (GOLD analysis project Ga0181471, IMG submission 119083) | Clean room microbial communities from NASA Spacecraft Assembly Facility at Jet Propulsion Laboratory, Pasadena, California, USA -... ...
ATCTAGCTCCAAGTGCTCACAGAAGGGGCAAGACACGATCTCGGTACTGCCAGCATGGGTGGAAGTCACATGCGACAACATGGCTAGTGCGCTCATCGGCTCTGCATCACAGCTACTGTACGGACACAAGCAGTTCGATGCTGCTGTAGTTGACTCACTGGGATCTTCGAACAATGACGTCGTGTACTCTTCGGCCTCGCATGCAGCACATACATCCCAGTCTCGGCACATGGCACACTTGTAGCGAACGCCAATCCAGTCACGCTGTCGACATCGATCACACACAACACCGTAGTGAACAGCATTGGCTGGCTGTGGTGCAGTGGACGCTAGTAGGTATTGGTTATCTGATGGGGTGCTGACAAAGTCGGTGTTGGTGCTGGGTATTGACTGAGTCATGCGATTGGTGGGCGTCTGCACGGAGAGGCGAGAACGTGTCATCTCCTGTTGTGCAGCAGCAGCCAGCGTCCGCCTGCGTGTTGCTGGAGATGTGTTTGAAGGTGATGAAGCAGGCTGTGGAATAGGCTGAGATGATGGAGAGTGTAGTTGCATGGGTGCTGGCGAGGGTGGCGGAGAAGAGGTAGTAACTGCAGGGGCAGAGCTGAATTCGAATGCTTGTGGTGGATGGCTACGAGGGTTCGAATATCGGTGATTGTGAGCAGTGGTTGTAGCATGTGTTGATGATGAGTTTGATGGCGGTCGCAGGTATGGCGAAGATGTGTTGGACGCAGATGACGATGATGGCAGAAACGGTGATACGTGAGTGGAGGCGGAGGTAGGTGGCGGGGAGGGACTAGGGGACGAGACGAGGTTCAGCGATGCTGAGTTGCGGATGCTCTCAGGCCGCTGTGACGGCGGCTGGTCCTCCGAAGTTGACTGCTGATTATTGCGTGTTGAGCGTGCTGGTGATTGCAGCTCCACAAGCGAGTGAGCAGCGGAGGAGAACTTCTTGGGTGTCACTCGGTCAATGTTGATGTCATCCATCGACTTTGACTGATGTAATTCTGCATGCAAGTCTACTAGCCAACTCTGTTGCTCACTACTTGTGACAGCAATCTTCGTCTCATCACTGAGATCTAGGCGTGAAGGAAGTAACGAGAAGTAGGGATCAATCGCACTCAGTTGTTCTGTAGTCCACATATTGGATTGAAAACCTACTCGCATGGCAATGGTTGCAATATTGAGTAAGAAGCCATCTGAACTTGTTGATTTTCGTTGTGATCGTATCCTTGTACGACTCCAATTGCCTAACAACAGTGTAGCATACCAACTCACTACTGCACTACCAGTCAAGCTATGCTGCCACTGATTCACAGACTTCTCACGTTGATTCCCCCGTAACAACCTTAACCACACATCTGTCAATATCTCATGTGAGATATCTAATTTTCGTCTTAACCTCTGAATGACAAAAATCTTCTCTACATCTGTCATAGTGAGAGGTGAAGCAAAATATCGTTCTCCTACGGATTGTTCATCTGGTAGGGTTGTAAGGCGGTGAAAGATGGAGTAAGGTGATTCTAGTTCAATTCTGTAGCCGTTGAGGGTATTGTGGATGAAGTTGGGAAGACAGACGAAGACCTCTGCTAGGGGTGTAGAGTGGAGGAGGGTATGGAGCACACGCAGAGGGAGAGCCCAGTTCGGTTGAGTGAATGAGACATTACGAATGTCTGCCATCAATTCAGCAAAGATAGGTTGAAACGCAGGTAACAGATGCTGACGAGTACCAATACTAGCTACCACAGCCTCTATGAACTGGAGTAGGGTGTCATTCGAGTTGGATTGTAGAGGTGTGTACTGTGATGATTGGGAGGGCAGGACGTGATTGTCGTCGTTGCTACTGCCTGTTGATTCTTCGATGGTGGAGGAGAGCCATTGAACAAACAGTTTGGCGGTGGTGGGTGTGGAGGTGGAGGCAGGTGCATGGTAGTGTGACCGTCTGATGCTGCTGCTAGGCGGGACAGCAGTGGCAGCGGTAGTGGAGGACGGAGGAGAGGGCATCAACTGTGGTTGCTGCAAACAAATACAAGCATACCGTACAACCAGTTGTTGTATCTGCTCAGCCAGAGTAGAACGCCGATAGTTACTACCAATACAGCGAACGTAGACCTTGTACAGGTATGCGATAGGTTGTGTACCACGCTCGGTGGTAGAAAGTGAGGTGAATAGTAGGAGTTCGATGTTCTGATGCTCTTGATAGTGTTGTCTCTCAGTAGCTGATAGCTCAAAGATACTATTGACAAGTTCCACAGTGCCATTGGAAGCTGTCATCATCATATCACTGTCAGAACGGGAGGTCGCTGGACCAGACAAGCGATCAATCAGTGAACTACGCATAGTGGATGGTAGAAGTGGTTCGAGCTGATGCTAGTATAGACTCTGACAAAGTATGAAGTTACATGGTGGTTCGGCTGTATGTTGTATGCTCCGAGCTGCGAGACTGACAATGAGCCACACTGGTTTCCCAGCACTAAGCTCACACTGACCCCAAGGAGCGATGCAACTACTCAGCACAAATGATCACCCGGTGTAGATAGCATTCGTAGATGGTCTTGTGTAGTCAGCAGGTGATAGACCTTCTCTTGTCATCACCCAGCACCTCCTTCCCTTCTTGCCATTTTCGGCACAGCCCAAATTCCTGAGAGCAGGAAGACCACTCCACCATCAACTGCCACATCATCACACCACATACAACAGCTAATCAACACAAGTACATCTTACATCTTCTTTGACATTCTCTCGGAGTCCCTTTTCAGCATGGGTCGCTCTCGTTCTTCCGGTGGTGGTGGTGGCGCTCGTTCTAGTTCCTCCGGTCGAGGCAGCTTGTTTGGCAGTAAGCCAGCTGCATCACAGCCCAGTCGAGGCTATGCTACTGCTGCTCCAGCTGCTGCAGCTCCGACTCGTCAAGCTCCACACAGCTATGCACCTCCTCCAGCCCGCACCAGCCAGCCCCAGTCTCATGCTCAGCAGCGATCAGGCGCACAGCAAGCTCACGCTCAACAGCCACAAGCTCAGGGTGGGATGATGAGTGGTTTGATGGGTGGCGTCATGCAAGGTGAGTATTGGTACTTGTCTGTTTTGCGTTGCAACGGGAACCGTCTTCCGTGCGCTGATTTGCCATTGCTAGGCCTCAAGCAATCTCAGCAAAGTCCAGTACGGTACTAACTCATCGATGTCATATCTGCATGTTGCGCATGGTAGGAATGGCGTTTGGTGGTGGGTCAGCCATCGCTCACCGAGCCATTGATGGCATCATGGGACCTCGCACGGTTGTTCACGACCATCAAGGCAACGCACAGGAGATCCCATCCGATGTAGCTCCAGCCCTTGGCATTGCACCAGCTCAGTCCGATGCCTACAACAGCAACATCGCTGCCGCCGACAACAACCAGTGTAAGGATGACATCAGTCAGTTTACCCAGTGTATGAACACCAGCAGCAACGACTTCAATTCGTGTGGCTTCCTCTATGATGTGCTCTCACAGTGTCGCCGGGCTGCACAGGAGAACCGACAATGGCAATGATCAACTCATTGTTCACACCTTGTTGTCCACATCAGCCAACAAACGTCTCCCACTTATTCTATTTTGCACCAACCGCAAGCATACATATTAACACCAACATGCAGACTCCAAGGGCTCCAATTACTTGAATCCACATGCACATACATCTCAAACAATGAGCCATCTTGTCTTGTAGGTATAACTTGCAATCTGCTTTGTAACATGCTATATGTGCAGATGCGCTACTGCAAAATTGCTACAATCAAACTATGATGTTGAGTAACACTCAGCAGAGAAGAACGTGTAATACATAAGATGAGAACTCACAAAAAAGAGAAATGAAACAATAGGGGACTTGACTACAGTAGTTGTACCTTACATCATCAGTGCAGCACCAAGAACACCTACAGCAGTCATAGCTAGTGTAGCAGTAGATGACATGCCACGAGCACTGTTGGTCTGAAACTTGTTGCTGTTGCTGAGGGTAGGTGCTGTAGTGGCGGTTGGATCAGTACCTGCTGTGTATGGGGCCTTGAGGACATTGAAGATCATACCAGCGCTGTTGGAGAATGCGACGTTACCATTGGCATGAGCTGCAGTGTCAGCGTTGTTGGCGTTGTACAGAAGGACGAAATTGCCCTGAGGATCGATGACTCGGATGCTACACTGGAAGGCTGCAAACTGTGCGGTGGTCATCTGCTGAGCAAACTTCAAGATGGTACCGGTAGAGTTGACAGACAGTGTAGATGGTGTATAGAAGATGATCTGAGAGCCAGCTGCTAGACCTAGACCATTGAATAATGTATTAGGACCAGGACTAGCAATCACCAATGAACCACCACTACGTACCACCACATTTGTCAACTGTGTACGCCCCTGATTAATTAACTGTAATGAACCACCCTCATTCACTACATGATTAATATAACTACCACCTCCAGTCAGTCGTAGTACCCCATTTGCTACTACAGTAGGTGATTTTAAGTTATCTGGATCATTAATGTTGGTAGTAGTAAGCATTGTATTGGCTGGTACATAAAAGATTGATGTAGAATTAAATTTATTTCGTAGTTGTAGTGTTGCAGCACCTAGATTACCATATAATTGTACATTATTACTAACCCAGATCTCACTATTTTTTCCTATACTACTAACATTACCAATATAGGCAGTACCAGGTCCTAACAATGCCAACTGTGAATTACTACCTAAATTTAATATATTGGTAGCCATTCCTGTACTGGCATCATTCGCAAATCCACCTAAATCATGTATAATTGCTGTACTATCTTGTAGGGTAGTAGTATCAGTAATGATTGTGCTACCAGCGTTGTAGACGAATAGAGCGTTGGTAGTTTGAGTGACTATAGATTGTACATTGACTGTAGTCTGATAGACAACGTTAGCGATAGCAGCAAAGACAGAGTTGGTAGGTTCTACTGTACCATCTGCACCTGTCTGAAGGAAGGTGATGGATGGGATAGTATAGGTCTGACCTTGAGAGCTTGCAAGGAAGTCAGTACCACTTTGAAGAGGTACAAGGGTGGTAGTAATTCCTTGTGGAATGTTGACTGGGTTGGCGATTGTACCGGTAGACATACTGAAGTAGTGACCTACATCGGTGTCAGGGCTGAAACCAATACGATTGATCTCAGCGATTAGATTCACACCTGGGTAGGCTGTTGGGTTACCACTGGCATCTGTTGGTGCTGCTAACTTGGTGGCAGTGGCATCGACGTGCTGCTGTGTGAGGTAGAGTGAAGCAGCTAGCGTCAGAAGCACGCTGTGGGAAAGGGAGGGAGACATGATGGACAAGGGGTGATGGTTGGTGTGCAAGACTGACTGATGTCAATATGTTACTGTTGTGATGGCAGTGAGTGTAGTAGAGCAGTGTAGTGTCTTCCTCTATGTCATTGCTCAACAAGAGATGGTGGCTGTGAATGCTAGTCAAATGAGTCACTCAGTGGCTACGTTGATGCAGTGGCAGACGAGATAGGACCTGATAGTGTTGATACAAGCTGGTGGATGGTGGTGTGATGTACGTCCCTCCATGGTATGCTGAGAGTGTGTGTGTCTTGTTTTGCTGCCCTGCCCTGCCAGCCATGCAGCATCACACACTCTCTCAATGCTGCAGAGGGGCACGAACCAACAATTCAACACATACAACATCACAACTCTTATTTGAAGGAAACAGTACTGACACATGTAATTATCTGATCCAGAGGTTGACAGAGAGGAAGAGGTGTGGGATTGAGTGGTAGAGAAGAGAGCAGGGCTGAGAGGAGGATGTGAAAGGTCCGAGAAGCCTCTGCGGAGCTTTGGAGGCGTGAGAGGAGAGAGCAGCAAGGAGAAAAGACTGTTTCTCTCATCGCCACACCTCATCTACTCGTATGCTACACTGAGGGACAATCGACTCAGCTTCGATGCTTCTTTGAGGCCGTCAATCAACAAGCTGCTACTCGTTGCTTCACTCGCCGCCGCCCTACCGATGACAACCCGCTACGCCGTTACAGCTCTCAGCAGAACAGACGACAATACAACACCGCAAACAAGTTGTTATGTGATGACGGCCATCACTGTTAATTTATGCACGATCATGATATCAGTATCTTGACATGACAGCATCACACCTTCCCTAGCATATCAACTCCAAGCAGCTCAGTGACTGATTTACGCCATCATTGCAAATGACTTTCACTAATGCTCTAATCCCAAGTCACAGTCATCAGCTCATACCATCTACCACATCAGAACCTCCAGATGCTATAGCAGTACTGTCAGCTCTTGCAGGTCATTCCAGCAATGCATTGTACAATCGTCAAGCCATCATCACCACTAAGCGTCAACCTCACACCAAACAACTCACACACCATTCCACCACTTCTGTCACCAACAACTCTCTCATCACTTCACTCCAATCAATCTCACAACTCCCTCTACCTCTACAACTCCTCAAGTCAACACATACAACCCAATCCCTGACAGAACTATGTAGTCAACAACAGACAAAGATTGAGGCGTTGGAGTATGAATTACGTGTTATACGGAAATTACAGTTCAGAGGAGGAGGGAGGAGGAGGGGGAGTAGTAGGGGGGAGGAGAGTAGTGAGAAGGTACAGAAACAGGGAGTAGAGGAAGCGAAGGAGTCATTGACTGATACTTCTACCAACAACACCACCTCCCCTCTGCCACCCTCCTCTCCCCCACCTGTCATCAAATATGAATCTCTAGCTACAGAAAATTCTCGTCTCCACAAGTGGTTAACAACAACCGAGATGAAATGTGAGTACCTACAACAACAACTAAAAGAACAAATACAATATAATACACAATATAAAGTACAGATCAGTGAGTATGAACACAGTACACAGCAATTACTACAACAGGTTGATAGGAGTGAATCTATTAATACTGTCTTACAACAAAATTATCAACAATCACAAACAAAATACTATGATATAGAACAACAGTATGAAGTGTTACAACGAAGTTGTATGACGTTACAACAGAGGAATGAGGGGTTGGAAGGACAGAATAAGCAGTCAAAGGTGGAGTATCATATGTTGTTTGAGCAGTATCAAGAGTTGCAAACACTGTACAAACAACTTCAATCAGAATCTCAACAACTGAAACTTCAACTGAGTACTATCCAACACGCACTGTCACTGTGTCATGAGAATGAACACAGTTTACGTACAATCAATCAACGGCAGAAGATTGATGTTGAGACACTGATGGGTGAACGTGATGACTGTAGACAACGTCTCAACGATCAGAAACAGGAGACCCAGCATCTCCGACTTCGTTTGATCACACTGGAAGCAGAGCTACGTACCTCTCAGCAACAGCTAACAACTACCCAACAATCACTCAATGCTACACAACAACAATCAGTAGCAGTAGAACAACAACTTCAACAATTGCAACACCTACATGTAGATAAGACCAAAGAATTGAATACCATCATTGACAAGTTACGTATCGAACATACACAGATGCAATTACAGTATCATCAGGTACAACAACAGCAGGAGGTGTTGGTCAAGCAGACACAGATACAATCGACAGATGCACAGACGAAGCATACTGAGCTAGAGAGTCAACTACAACGGTTGCAGAAGGTTGTGGTTGAGCATCATCGACAACGTGGTATCGATGAGGAGATTATCCAGAAACTGCAAGCACAAGTGCAGGGTGAATTACAGCTACAAGCAGCGGCTGGAACAACTGACAATGTGGATCTGCAACGGACAAACAGTAACTCAGCAACCTCATCCTCTATCACCACCACAGCTACTGCTGGCACTACGTCACGACCTACTACAGCTAGCACGGTCAGTTCACAGACAGATGACTTGACATCATCAACCAGTGAGAAGCGCAAACCCAAACCAACGAAACCAGCACCAGCAACTGCAAGCCAAGCAGCTGCTGCTGCAGAAGAAGTCAAGTCCCTCCAGCAGCTGACCACCGACCTTCAGAACCAACTCCAAGCACTGCAACGTGACAAGCAACAAGCGCAGCAAGTCATGGAGAAGCGACTAGTAGAGGAGCGAGATATGAGACGAGTGCAGATGAAGTCAGCTGCAGAGCTACGACGTCGACTAGAAGAGAAGATTGCTCAGCTAGAAGCCAAGGTGACCGGCACCTCTCGACAACGCAAACAATCCATAGGTGGTTTGACAGACGAGCAAATTGCATCATTGGCAGCAACCGGCAGAGATGCAACTGAGGATCAGTCAGGTGACTCACTTGACAGCTTTGCTGCAGGCGCAGGTACAGGCACGGATGCTTCCAAAAACCGTCGAATGCAACATCGTCGCTCGTACTCCTACAATGAGCCACCAACTCAAGCTGCGGAGATACCTGTCTTACAACCTGCTGTCGAATACAACACCCAGATTGAGGACTGCTTGCGAAATATTGCTATGCCTTGTATGGATCCATCAGTGATGCAGGAGGCAATTGCGAAGGTCATCATGGAGTTGGATGAAGAACGTGCTAAGAGTAGTTCAGCGATTGATTCTGCTACCACGCGTGCAGTGGCATTGGAGAAGGAAGTGAGTAGCTTGCAGAAAAGGATTGGAGCTCTGCAGCTGCAGGTCATCAAGGCTAAGCAAGTTCAACAAGCGCCTTCACAGACAACTGATGCACCACCCGTTCCTCTGTCATCTCCTACTGCTGCTGGTGCTACGAACAACATGATGGCTCGCCCTAACAGCAAAGGGACCACACGAGGAGTAGCCGACAGCTTGAGTATCAACCAGATGTTCGGCGGGCTGACATTTGCCAATAATTCCAACACGAATGCCCTAGCCTTCAACAATCGTGGTCCTGTCGGTCCTGCGATCACGACTGCTGCTACTGCTAACCCTGCACCACTCTCTCATGTCAACACTCGAACGAACGTACCTGATCCAAAGACCAAAGCAACTGAACGTCATCAAGCCATGCAGAAATCAGGTATGTTGACTGTAGCGGCTGGAAATGAGAATCGTCGAGGTTCTGGTAATAGAAGTAAGTGATGGTAGTTTTGTATGTAGCTGAATTGGACTTCTGTCGAACAGCTTGTGCTGCTACTGCTACATATTCTGATTGATAGTGTTGATTGATCTAAGTGCTGCATCGGTAGTGTTCTGCTGGTCACCTACTCAACATCTCTTAGGGTTGAGGAAGCAAAACCAATTGCTGGAGGCCATCAGTACTATCAACACCAACAACATCACCATTGTACAAAACGAACACCACCCTCCACTATCTCTCTCACTAATATCTGCTACCGTCCTTGTACTTGACTTTATTCGACTATCTGTACGATCAATCTGATCATCTAGTTCACCTAGTAATTGATGATGAAGGTGTAGTTCTTGGTTGATATCGGTGGACATAATTTTGAGTCGTGTAACACCATTGAGGATATCGTCGAGGCGTGCATCTTGATCGGTGAGAGAGGATTGTTGTTGTTGAAGGAGTTGTTGGTTCTAGAAAGAGCAGAGGAGAGCAGAGCAAGAGTATCAATGGTTGGCATTTGAACCATATACAGCAGACGCAGCAGAGCAAGATGTGTGGCTTACGTCATAGTTGCGTGTTTCATCTGTCTCCTCTGTTCGTCGAGGCTTAGCAGTAGAGCTGTCACTGCTGCCTGTCTTGCTGAACAGACTGTCACGTGCAGAGGTACGAGACATAACGATAGATGCTATCTGTGACCTACAGGACTAAGTTCAGCTGATGTAGATGGTAGAGATGCATCTGAGTAGGTGTGAGAGACATAGAGGTTGGATGAGAGGCAGTCATCCAAGAGGTGGAGCTGAGATCCGCCTCTCCAACCATCTCTCATCCTCAGCAACAACAATCATTACACCATGCAACCTGCTCTCAATAGCCTGATCAAGCAAGATGCCAGTCCAGCTTGCAGTGACTCGCAATGTCCCCTACAGCAGCGACAGCATCAACCCCAAGTTGCAGCTAGACTTGTACGTCAATACAAGTGACACCAATACGACCAGATCAACAGCATCAACATTACAACCATCCAAGCCACAACTACCACTGTTGATCTACATCCATGGTGGTCTGTGGGCCGATGGTGACAAGAATGCTCATTGTAATATTGCACTCACCCTCGCTAAGCGGTGTCAGGCGCATGTAGCTGTCATCAACTATCGGCTGCTCAAGACAGACAAGGTCCACTGGCCTGTTTACATACACGATGTGATACATGCATTAGTATGGCTGCAACAAGCTGAGAACCGCAAGACATATCAGTTCGATGTCTCTACCACCATGTTAGTGGGTCATTCTGTGGGTGCGACAATGGCATCATTGATCGCGGTCACAACCGATGTGAGACCAGACGATGTCAGTAGTGATGCAATGCGTCAATTGCGCGCATCCATTGATGGTATAGTTTGTTTGCAGGGCATGTACAATTTGAGCGCGTACGTCCAGCGCTACGCTGATTGGGCATCAGCAGTGACGGATCCACTCGGCACAAAGGACACATCTACATGGCAAGAGCCACACAGATATCTCACTCAGCTAGCGGAAATGGACAACGGAAGCAGCGCTGATACAACAGACTCGCATCTTCGGTGGCTGATCTTACACAGTCCAGACGATGAGTGGGTGAATACCGAACAGAGTACTGAGTTCACGGAGCAACTCAAAGCTGTTTATGGAGCAGATGCTGTGGAATCACACACCGACATTACTGGGGGTCATCATGATGTAGTGAAGAACATTGGTCTCACCAACGATAAAATCACTGATTTGATCACGAAGTTCGTGCTATCGGTAGTGCGGCCTTCATGAGATGGTGCTGGTGTGGAGCAAACTACTTGTGGTAGTATGCGAGCATCTGATAATACAAGCTAAACCGCAGTGATATTCGACTGAGCAGGGATGATCACATATCTGGCATGCACTGTACTAGGGTATGCGAGGCCAGGTCGACAAGGACACTTGCCGTCAGTGCTTTACATTGGCAGCTCTCTCGTTCAGACAGTTAGGGCAGAGGCATCCCTTGTAGCTCTCTTCAAGGTCTGCCAGTACAGTAGATGTCAAGTTGACCTTGAAGCACCAGCACTTGGAGTCAGAAGTGCAGGTAAACCGCTGATTGCAGCTAGCACACTGCTTGTTCTGTGGCATCACTGGAAAAGATGACTTGTCCCTCGCTGAGTTTCCAGGTTGAGGCTGCGATGCTAGATCTGCTGCAGAACCATGACCAATTACAGGTGATACTTTGGCCGTGCATAGTTCTTGATCGTTCATACTTGGTCTTGCTATGCTATCAAGCAATCAGTCAGTTGGATTGATATGTCTGAATTGGCGCACAGCATACCAATTGTAGATGTTTGTGGATACTGTTGCTAGTGCATCCCAATCTAGGAGAGGAACATGATGTTGACTGCCATCGCTATACACGCCAGTGAGACAATCGGTGACAACCTCTCACCAATGCGAGCAAATTTCCATGCCAGTCCTCGGAAACCAGTCTTATGTGCATCTAACCAGCGTGGTGCATAGGTGTGAACATATGTGCATAGGCAGATGCTGAGCAAGAGCACTGTCAGGAGACTCTGGAAGTTGAAGAAGGCAGACTGGGAAGAGAATAGGAGGGCGGGATAGGCAATAGCACGGTGTTAGACACAGTACATTCGATCGCAACTCAAACCAATCGTTGTTTGAGTGGGACCATTCTCCGACATCATCACCAAAGTTCTACTAGCTGATGCTGCCCTGTCAGCGTACAGTGGTGAGAGCGCCTGCTGCACTGGACTGCACTGCTGAGAGTGGCGTGGAGACCAGCAGCACTTGATTTTTGCAGATCGATGTCTACATACCATCTTTGCGTGATGTGAATTTGATGTTTGTCTGATGGTAGCATCTGGTTGTCCTACTTGTCCAGGAAGAGAAGGGTTCAGCACCACGCCTCAGTCGAGCAGTGACAAATTGAATGCTGCATGCAGGGGGGAGGGCAGAACAGGAAGGTGAAATAGCAGAGCTCATCCTGCAACTGCATCAACATAGGTCAACCACAGTTTGGAAGGTTTCATCGCAGGACTGTTGAAGCAGCGAGCATCGGTCAGAGCGAAGTGTGTGGCTGACAACAGAGGTGTTGGAGTGAAATAGGATATGGACAGCACGTCACAATCTGTGATCCATCCTCTGATAGTATAGACCATCACAAACAACATTACCCAACCACATCTTGGGTTGTGTGGTCGAGCATCATTGCTAGCCCCCTCTCCTACTTCTCCAACACGATGGCATCTAAGCTTCTCCCCATCAGCTTCAATGAGGCATTACAACTCTCTACCCTCAACATCACAGCCTCTGACATTGTCTTCAAAAATGTGAGCCTCCAATCCAGCAAATACCTTACCGTCAATGAACAATCAAAAGGTAATAGTATAGCTATTATTGATATCCCTGCACGTACTGTACTAAGATTACCTGTTACAGTTGATAGTGGTATTATGCATCCTACACAGAAGATTATTGCTCTACGGAGTGCAGGGAATTTACAGATCTATAATCTAGAACTGAAGACGAAGATTAAGACTACTGTTATGAGTGAGACAGTAGTCTACTGGAAGTGGTAGGTAGAGTACAACAATAGAGGTTACTGCAGAGATCAATGAATGAGTTAGAGTTACTAACATTCGTCACTGACCATTTCACACGCATTACAGGCTGAACGAGAAAGTCATTGCCATTGTCACAGATGCCTCAGTCTACCACTGGTCGCTGGAAGGGGATGATGCACCAAAGAAGAGGTTTGATCGTGCGGTCTACGAAGGGGCCGTACAGATTATTAACTACAGGGCAGCAGCTGATGAGAAGTGGCTGTTGCTTGGAGGTATTGCTGCTGCACCTGGTGGTGGAGTCGTGGGTGTTCTACAGGTCTACTCTGTTGATTTGAAGGCTTCCCAGCCTACCATGGACGCTCACGCAGCATGTTTCGCCTCCATTCAACTAGATGGTCGGGACAGCAAATCACAACTCTTCTGCTTTACCACCAAAACTGGTCCATCTGGCCCCCGCCTCAACATCATCGAAGTTGGTGTCCCCAAAGACCAAGCCTTCAATAAATCAGCCAACATACAGTTCAACGATGACAAAGATTTCCCTGTAGCTCTACTTCCAGACAATCCACATGGTATGCTCTACGTTCTCACCAAATCTGGCTTACTCATGCTCTACGAGATTCAAAGTGGCAAACAAGTATTTGCCAACAAAGCCAGTAACAATACTATGTTTGCGTCTGTAGAAAATACTCTGACTGATAGTGCAGGGATAGTTGCAGTCGATCAGACAGGTAGAGTAGCGTCATTTGTCGTAGACAAACAGAATATTGTTCAGTACATTACTACAACACTCAATGACTATGATCTAGGGATAGCAGTAGCTCGACGTAGTAACCTACCAGGTGCAGAAAACTTGTTCAAGGGACAATTTCAACGCCTCATACAAGGTAATCGCTTAGATGAAGCTATTGACCTAGCAGCACAATCCCCTGCAGGCTCCCTCCGTACCAATGAAACTATTGCCCTCCTCAAGAGTATGGACGGTGGAAAGGCTCTACTCCAATACTTTCAAACACTCCTCAAAAAAGGTAAACTTAATAGTATTGAGAGTATTGAATTATCAAAGTTGGTGTTAGCCAAGGGTGCAATTGAGCATATCAAGGGTTGGTTGAAGGAACAAAAGTTGGAGGCTAGTGAGGAGTTGGGTGATCTGCTGAGACAACACAATGTGTCTGTAGCACTGTCAGTCTATCTCCGTGCTAATGTGCCAGAGAAGGTTATCGGGTGTTTCCTTACACTGGGTGCACAAGATACAGACACAGAAGCAGCCAACAGCAATTTCAAGAATATCTTTGCCTATGCACAGCGTGTCAACTTCCACCCTGACTACGTCCTCCTCCTACAACAGTTAGCACGCGTCAACAGTGATCGTGCTAAGGACTTTGCTCTCCTTCTCCTCCAACAGCCAGACCTCAAACTAGATATCAGTTACGTTGTAGACATCTTCATTCAACAAGGGGACGTCAAATCAACCACCAACATTCTACTAGAGTATCTGAAACCTCGTGGTGATCGACCAGAAGATAGTGAACTACAGAGTAAGTTGTTGGAGATTAATCTGCTGCACAGTCCACAGGTGGCAGATGCGATCTTTGAGAGTGAAGAGTATAAGTTTACACACTACGATAAGCAACGGATCGGTCAACTCTGCGAACGGGCACAACTGTATCAACGTGCACTCGAACACTACACTGAGCTGCCAGACATCAAACGTGTGCTAGCTAATGCAGCCCATGTTATCAACCCTGAATTCCTCTACGAGTTCTTTGGTCGCATGACACCTACCAACTGTCTAGATTGTTTACGTGATCTCCTCCGTTTCAATCCTGCCCAGAACATCCGTCTCGTAGTCGAGGTCGCCAAGAAATGGTCAGACTACCTCACAGCAGATGCACTGATCGCCCTATTCGAAGAATTCAAAGCCTGGAATGGTATCTACTACTACCTTGGAGCATTTGTCAATTTTACAGAGAACAGTGATCTCATCTTCAAGTACATTGAAGCTGCTATCAAACTGGATCAACTCAAGGAGGTAGAACGTGTTGCTCGGGATAACTTACACTACGACCCACTGCAACTTAAAGAGTATCTCCTACAACTCAACCTCAAGGACCCACGCCCATTGATTCATGTCTGTGATCGCTACGGCTACGTACCAGAACTGACGCAATACCTCTATACACACAACATGTACATGTTTATTGAGGCCTACGTTCAACGTATGAACTCGAAGGCGGCACCAGAGGTGATTGGCGCACTGATTGATCTCAATGCCTCAGATGAACAGATTACCAAGTTGTTGACCAACACACGACCACCTACTGATAGTAAAGATTTCTATGAGCGTCTCGTGGCAGAGGTAGAGAAGAGGAACCGATTGAAGATTCTACGTCCATTCCTAGAAGCTCGTGTAGCAGAGAACAACACCGATACACATATTCACTCTGGTCTCGCCAAGGTCTACGTAGATACCAATCACAATCCTACACAGTTCTTAACAACCAATCAGTACTACGATAGCTCTGTTGTAGGTCTTTACTGTGAGAGTCGTGACCCACATTTGTCATTCATTGCCTACAAACGTGCATGGGGTGCATGTGATTCACAACTGATTAACGTCTGTAACAAGAATGGATTTTTCAAAGATCTGGCACGTTACCTTGTAGAACGTCAAGACTTAGATCTTTGGTCACGTGTTCTCACTGAAGACAATACCTACCGTCGACAACTGATTGATCAAGTGGTAGCTACTGCACTCCCCGAATCACGTCTCCCTGAAGAAGTGTCTACTACAGTCAAGGCGTTTATGTCAGCAAATCTACCCAATGAGTTGATGGAATTGTTGGAACGTATTATCTTGCATGGACCATCGGATGGAGAGTTTCAGAGTAATAAGGTAAGTTGTGTCATGTTATCCTCGAGATTACATTGGTGCGTCAAATCACTAATCATTGACCGTCCATGTCTTGCTGTCTTCCTTACAGAACCTTCAAAACCTACTCATCCTCACCGCCATCAAAGCCGACAAAAAACGTGTCATGGATTACGTCAAACGTCTTAACAACTATGATGGCCCTGATATTGCCAAGATTGCTATCAGTGATCAATATCAATTATATGAGGAAGCCTTCTTTATCTACAAGAAATTTAAACGTGGTGCAGAAGCTATAAGTGTGTTAATTGAACATATTGATTCTTTAGACAGAGCTACAGAGTTTGCTAACTACTGGGATCAGAGTGAAACCTATTCACTTCTCGCTAAGGCTCAACTTGATCGTAACTATGTCAAAGATGCAATCATCAATTTCCTCAAGGCAGAAGATGCACAATACTTCCATGATGTTATTAATGCCGCAAAGAGTGAGGGTGAATATGAGCAATTGATTGTGTTCTTAGTGATGGCACGTACGAAATTGAAGGATTCAGCATTAGACAGTGAGTTGATCTATGCCTATGCCAAGACTGATAAGTTACATGAACTAGAAGAGTTTGTTAGTCAACCTACATCTGCTAAGCTAGGCGATGTAGGTGACATCTGTTTCCACGAGAACCTCTACCTTGCAGCTAAGATCCTCTACACCCATATCAACAACAATGCGAAACTAGCAGTCACCCTTGTCCGTCTCAAACAATACAACGAAGCAGTTGAAGCTGCACGCAAAGCTAACAACATTCTCACATGGAAAGAAATCTGTTTTGCCTGTATTGCTGCTAAGGAATTCCGTCTGGCACAGATCTGTGCCATGAATGTGATTGTCTACATGGATCATATGTTAGATCTGATACGGATGTATGAGAAGTTTGGATTCTTTACTCAGGTCATTAGTGTGTTTGAGCAAGGGATCAATCTAGATCGTGCTCATGCTGGCATGTACACACAGTTAGGTGTCCTCTACGCGAAATACACAGAGAACAAGCTGATGGAACATATCAAACTCTTCCACTCCAAATTGTCAATCCCTCAACTCCTCATCGTCTGTCAAGAGAATCAACACTGGAATGAGGTCGTCTTCCTCTACACCCACTACGATCAGTACGATAATGCAATTGACACACTCATTCAACATTCTCCCACCTGCTGGAAGCACTCACTGTTCAAAGAGATTTTGAATCAAGTCTCTAACACTGAGATCTACTACCGTGCAGTCAATTTCTACCTCCAAGAGCATCCACTCCTACTCAATGATCTACTGATCGACTTAGCTCATACAGTCGATCATACACGAGTAGTCGATATCATTCAACGTACAGATCAATTACCATTGATTGAGAAGTACCTGCAGTCTGTACAGAAGGAGAATCTCAGTGCAGTGAATGAGGCATTGAACAATCTGTACGTGCAACACGAAGATCATCGGAAGTTACGTGAGAGTATTGAACAGAATACTGCCTTTGACCAGATTGCACTGTCTCAGCAGCTCGAACAGCACGATCTCCTTGAGTTCCGTCGTATCGCTGCCTACCTCTACCGAAAAAACAAGAGATACGATCGTTCTATTGATTTGAGTAAGAAGGACGAACTTTGGCAAGATGCTATGGAGACGGCAGCCGATTCGAAGGATACCAGCTTAGCAGAATCACTGTTATACTACTTTGTAGACAACGAACAGTACGAATGCTGGGCAGCAGCACTCTACACCTGCTACGAACTGATCCGCCCTGACGTAGTCCTTGAAATCAGTTGGAGACAGAATCTACAAGAATATGCTATGCCCTTCACCATTCAGACTCTACGAGAGTACGATGAGAAATTGAAGGGTATTGTCTCACGGTTGGAAGAGAAGGAACGACAAGAAGCTGCAAAGGTGGAGGAGAAGAAGAAACAGGAGGAGGAATCACGACAAGTGGATGCACAGATGGGAGTCGGGATTGGCTATGGATCCTCCATGCCCATGCTCCAGGCAGCACCTCAGTACTTGGCGCTGCCTCCTGCCCCTGGTCAGATGCAGTATGGTCAACAGCAGCCAGGAGGCTATGGACAACAGATGTTTGGACAGCAACAACCCTACCAGAATGGGTATGGATACTAAAGAGGGAAAGATCGCATTTCACACATCGGCTTTGACGGTCTGCAGCTATCGATGTCACTACTCTCCTGTCAGCTGTATCAGCATACTTCGTTGTTTTGATTGAGATCAGGGATTGTACTGTCGCACTTGCATGACATGCGCTTTTGCTGTAGAGAGGGCTTAATTGAGTGCCAGGTATTTGATTAGTTTTTGATGAATGTACAGTTGTGACGCTGGTGGTGGAACAGGAGGATGCCAGCCAGGTAGAGAGCAAGTTGGAGGTGCGATGAATGCCCAGCAGAACTCAGAGACAGACCCTCCCACCACGGTGCGTGTGGAACGCGTTACTTTGGCATGCTTGACTGTTGTCTTGCTCTCGTTGGCAACTTCCGAGCAGAGCAGAGTGGTGAAGACTGGGCTAGAGCAGAGCAGCGCAGCATCCCGCTGCTGACTCAGTGCAGCAGAGGCAGAGACAGCCATCATCGAAACAGAGAGTGTCTCGTCTGCTGTGTGTTGGTTGAGATCGCATCTTGCATCGTGGCCTGCTGCTTGGTGAGCGGAGACCAGTGTGTGAATCACGAACCCCTGTAGGAGGCAACGCGGGTGAACAAGGCGGTGTCGTGGATCTTGCGCGTCTCATATCGGGCGCCGTGTAGGGATGTGTGTGAACAGCGAAGCGGTGTTAGATTGTGAATGGAATGCGGGTACTGTTCACTGCAGTGTCAGGTCCGCCTCCCAGTTGGCCTCCGAGTCAACAACTCCATCTGACCGAGCAGGAGAGTGCAAGCGCAGAATCTCTCAATGCTTGACCAATCAAATGGTGTCGTACGATAAACTCCGCCCTGACGACCGGTCATCGTGGCACTGCGAACTGCTCTGTTCTTGCTCTCTCTCCCTCTGTGAGCCCTGCCTCCATATGGGTGCAGGGAGAGATCTGCCCCTCAGAGATCTCAGCCGTCGCACTGAACAGCAGACATTCACAGTGTCCCCTCAGAAGGTACGACGACACATAGCTCGGGAAGCAAGAACGGACGATAATTGTTTCTTTGTCATAGCTGCGCATTGAATGAAGGGTGCCAGCGCAGTCCAAGCTCCAGCCAGCCCACCAGCTGACAGACAAGACAACGACGCAAGCAACAACGCACAGGACGGAATATACTACGGGACACACGACTAGCTACATTACGCTACGACATCCCAACGTTGCATTTGTCGTCTCTGGCTCTGCCTGCCCTCTTGCTTGCTTTGCTCTGCTCTGGCCAGACAGGATGAGTGAGCAGCATCTCATCCCTCACTCGCTACATCGGTGCAATGGTACAGCCACTACAAGCAGCAACATCAATCAGACTCATCAAACATATCACTGACCTTGCTACTCTAGCTGTTGCTTGCAAGTTCACTTTTGAGTGATCTCTGCATCGGCCTTCCCACCCCTCCCCTCTACTACGCTCAGAGATGGGCACGAACGGCCCTTCCACCGATCAAGAAGAGCAGGTGGAGCATACTATCACACCTACCTCCAGCGTCAACGATGACTCTGTGAGCAGCCACAAGCGAAGCAAGATTGAAGGTCTCTCACCAACCACCGCTGCCGCAGTGGCCCCGCTGCTGCAGGCGCTTCCAGGGCCCATGGGAGCACTGCAAGATGATGACGGGGCTGACGACGAAGACGATGATCTGCGAGAGTTGCAGAAGCCTGATAGCTCTACCATGTCCATGTTGTCTGCTGCCAGTCAGCGCCGTATCTTGAAGGGCAGCAGCTGCCATCAGTGCAAGAACACCAAGCCGCTGACCAAGCTAGCTTTCTGCTGCAACACTTTCAGCAAGAGAACAAAGACAGAGAAGCGGGTGTGTCGCAAGAAGTTGTGCGAGCAGTGCTTACGCAAGTTCTACAACATCGAGCTCGACTCCGTCGTGCATGAGCCTTGGATCTGCACCTCCTGCCAGGGCATCTGCGTCTGTGCAGCCTGCCTGCGACACATGCAGCGCAAACGATCACAGCACTCAAATCTGCCAATGGCTATGTTTGATGGTAGCCACCCACTGGCTGCTTCTGCTGCCGCCTCTGTCTATCCCTACAGCGGTTTCCCCTACCACCCTCTGATGATGCGCCCTCCGGAGCTGCAAAGCCCCAGCCTGCAGAACCAGCACTACTTCATGGCACTACAACAGAACTTTGCAGCCTTGCAACAACACCAGCAGCAACAACACCAGGGACTGCAACAAATGCCTATGAATATGTTTGCCAACTACCAAGTCGAGTCATTGCCCTCCGCCTCCTCCTCCAAGGCCAGCCAGCAGCAGACCACTGCACCCGCAACAGCTACTGCAGCGACACTCACTACGACAACAGCTGCTGCACCATCCGCACCAACTCCTGTGAAAGTAGGAACTCCTGCTTCGACTGGTCCTGTCCCCCATTCTGCGGTTCCCACCCCTCCCACTCTGCAGCTCTCCAAGTCTTCCTCGTCGACGGCTTCGAAGAGCATGACACT